>Ga0310696_10000276_pt1 | contig 87696 bp, 114 predicted proteins | sample AusTroGonzalo_MG_4_FD_203885 | JGI IMG/M metagenome (GOLD analysis project Ga0310696, IMG submission 203885) | Bovine rumen microbial communities from tropical cattle in Woodstock, Queensland, Australia - Gonzalo_02 (v2) (version 2) | ecosystem: Host-associated > Mammals > Digestive system >...
ACGAGTTCGATTCTCGTCAGCTCCACCATCGGGGAGTAGTTCAGTTTGGTAGAACACTGCGTTTGGGACGCAGGGGTCGCCTGTTCAAGTCGGGTCTCCCCGACCATTAATAAGATACTTTCATTTTTTTACTTCCTATTATTATAAACGCCCCTCGTAGTTAAATTGCATTAGAAGAAGGGCTCTATGATTAAGGTTTGATTATACCAAAGAATGCAAAAGGTCAAAATAATCAGTAATATAAGAGATAAAACTACACAAAATAATCCTTAATCTTTTTATTTTATGGGGAATTAGTTCAGTTGGGAGAACGCTACACTTGCAATGTAGAGGTCAGGAGTTCGACTCTCCTATTCTCCACCATAATTGGGTAGGTATGCCTAGAGGCGATGGCACCAGACTGTAAATCTGGGACGTAAGATACACCGGTGGTTCGACTCCACCTCTGCCCACCAGTATGTTTGGTTGGGTGAGATGGCTTAAACCAACGGTTTGCTAAACCGTCAATCGTTAATTCGATTCACTGGTTCGAATCCAGTACCAAACGCCATATGGTGAGTATAGTACAATGGTAGTACGCTGGTTTGTGGCACCAGTTATTAGAGTTCAATTCTCTATGCTCACACCATTAATGCACCTGTAGCCAAGAGGTAAGGCAACGGACTGCAACTCCGTGAACACAGGTTCAAATCCTGTTAGGTGCTCCAATTTAGTTAGGTAGATAGATAGAAGTTAGGAGAAAGATAGTTATGGTATTAAAGACAGTTAAAAGAAGAAAATATGATATTGAAAATTCAACAGAAAGTGAGACATATTTAGAAACAGATTATTTTGCTGATATTGATTATATAAATAAGAGTTTACCTTTGGAACATAAAGATGAAAAAACGGAAAATATAAAATTGTGTTTTAAAGATGGTAGAGAATTGGTTCTTATATTAAGAACATTAAAAAATAATGTTTGGGTTGACAATTATGAACACGTATTCTTAATGAATGATGAAGGAAAAACAATAGAAAGAATAATATAAAAAAATAAATACCTAACTAAATGCTCGTTTAGCTCAGTTGGTTAGAGCACTTGCCTTACAAGCAAGGGGTCGGAAGTTCGAGTCTTTCAACGAGCACCAGAAATGTAAAATGAGCCAGAGGTGTAAAATGAAAAAGTTAAACATTATAGTTACTTGCTATAACAAAGAAAAATATGTTTCATATATTATTAATATGTTAAAAGAGCAAATCACCGAAGATGTAGAATTACACATATATGATGATGGCTCTACAGATGATAGTATAAATATTATTAATCAAGTTTTACAAGATTATAATAAAAAAAATATTATTACTCATTTTATACCAAACAATTTAGGAACAGGAGCTATTAGAGAATTGGCATTACAAAATGTTAATAGTAAATATTTTATTTTTGTAGATGCTGATGATTTAATTTCAGAAAATTATGTTCAAAAAATATTATCATACATAGATAACAATTCTAATATTGATATACATCATTTTGGCGTTAGAGTTTATCCCCTAGGAGGAACGGTTTGTTTTGGTATATCTTTATGGGATAAGGTATTTAAAACATCTTTTATTCGACAAAACGATATTCATTTCAATACAAATCTTCATAATATGGAAGATAGAGATTTTATGGATAAGGTTTTCAATAAAAATCCAATAATGGAAGAACATTTAGAAGATATTTTATATGTATATAATATTTCGATACCAAATACATTAACACATAGTGGAGATGTATGGTTAAATAATTATGACAATATTAAAGAAGAATGCAGATAATTTGTCGTAAAAAGTATATAAAAATTACGACAAGAGGCGTTAGAGAAACGATTATTGAGAGTTGCTGTGATTCAGGGTAAATAATAAGCCTCTATGTAAGTCCATCCTTGGGATACGGCACAGCGCCCCAAGGCTTTATATTATGCCGTGTGTCCGGGCGGTGAGGGAGCGGTCTTGAAAACCGTTGGTCTGAAAGGGCTTGCAGGTTCGAATCCTGTGCACGGCGCCATAAAAATATGCCCGCCTACGCAAATTGGCAAAGCGGCTTGACTTAGAATCAAGTGTTTCAGAGTTCGAATCTCTGGGTGGGTACCAAAATAATTGTCCTCTTAGCTCAGTTGGATAGAGCAACGCCCTTCTAAGGCGTTTGTCCGGAGTTCGAATCTCTGAGGGGACGCCAGATTTTATTTTATAGTTGTGGAGAAAGGATAATATTTATGACAAAAGAAAGTTTCCCCTCCCGTAAGGGAATAAGGAAAGTTTTTAGCAGAAAAGTCATTGGTTTATTAATAATTCTTCTAGTAAGTTTATTATTTTTAACTGGATTTTACTCATCAACAAATCAAAATCAAAGCATTTCTGCTGAAGAGCAAGAAAGGTTTAGAAATGAGATTGTAGAGAAATATGTTAAAGAATTAGAAAAAGACGGATATGAAAATATAACTTATAAAACAAGTGCAATCATAGAATTTTCAGAAAAAAATCATATCCAAATTAATATGACAAGGCAACCAGGAGAGAGTTTAGATGATATGATTATCAAAAGATATGATTATTATGCAACTTATTATAAAGTAACAATAGGAGAAAAGGACTGTTTATTTAAGAATGAGGATAGCGCCAAAACGTTTATTCAAAATATTAATAAGTATGATAATAATAAATATTCAATAGATAAGATTAAGAAGTTAATTAAAAATGAAACTTCACAAAATGAAATAAATGATATTATAGATGTAAAAAAACAAGAATATGAAAAGAAAAAGGCAGAAGAAGAAGCAAGAAGAAAAGCAGCTGAAGAACGAGCTAAAAAACAACAATCCACAACAAATAATAGCTCGAGTTCACAAAGCGTTAGCGAAATGAAGGCATATGCTTATAGTTTGATTATTGCCAATGGATGGAATGAAAACGATTATAATGCTTTTGTTCAAATAGTTAATCACGAATCAGGATGGAATCCTTACGCCAAAAATAAATCGTCAGGAGCCTATGGACTTTGTCAATCATTACCGGCAAATAAAATGTCTGCTGCAGGAAGTGATTATTTAACAAATTATAAAACTCAATTAAATTGGTGTTTGAATATGTATATTAAAAATAGATATGGTTCACCATCTAATGCTTGGAGTTTTTGGCAATCACATCACTGGTATTAAAAAAAATAATTAATGGGGACAGCAGGTTCGAAACTGTTTATCTGAAACCTTATCGAGTAAGATATTACCCATTTATTATATATATTTCTGATAAGGGGGAATTAATATGGAAAAAGAAATTTGGAAAGACATTAAAAACTATAAAAATATCTATAAAATAAATGATTCTGGTGTTATTAAAAATATAAAAACTAATAAAATTATTAAACCTAGTATTAATAAATATGGTTATTATCAAGTTTCTTTATATAATAATGGAAAAGCAAAAAATGAATTAGTCCATAGATTAGTTACTCAAACATTTTTAACAAATAAAGAAAACAAACCAACAGTCAATCATATAGATGGGAATAAATTAAATAACAATATTTCTAATTTAGAATTTGCAACACAAAAGGAGCAACATAACCATAGAATTCAAATATTAAATCAAAAATCAATAATTTCAGATAATTGTCGTAAAGCGAGAATATTACAACAATGTAAAAAAGTTGTAAGAAGTGATGGTAAAATATTTAATTCTATTAAAGATGCTAGTAATTGCAATGAAATTTTGAGAAGACATATTAGTGATGTATGTAATGGTAAAAGAAAACACGCAGGCGGTTATTCTTGGAAATATTATAATTAAAAAAATGGGGTTAATACCCCAATATATCGCGGGGTGGACAAGTGGTCTAAGTCGCCAGGCTCATAACCTGGAGGTCGTCAGTTCGAATCTGACCCACCGCAACCAAAAAAAATACTTGACAAAACATTATAAATTTGATATAATGTAATTGTTATAAAATAGAACACAAAGAGTTCCTAATATTACAGCCTTAGCGGAAGGGCAAAATTTCGTTCCAATACTATATTACTCTTCGTTCTATTATATATAGGCATAGAAACTTCCTATTAAAAAAGAAAATGTTTAGGATATATGGTTATTTAGTTTCCGCCTAATTAAATTGTTATATTATTGACTAATAGAGTTCCTTTAATTTGGTCTTGAAAACCCCGGGTTATAGGTTCGAATCCTATCATCTTGCGAATGCTGGATGTAGCTCAATGGGTAGAGCAGGTATGTTACTCTTCGTCAATTAATATATAATATATATTGGCAAAAATGGTTCCTATTGTAGGCCTGTTAAGCCAGAGGACGTTGGTTCGAATCCAACTTAAGGAGTTTTCCTTAATAGCTCAGAGGTTGAGCGCTGTTTATTACCATTCGCCAATAAAATAATAAAATATAGACAAATGAAGTTCCTTTTATTACAGTAGATGGTTCAATTCCATCAATACGCGCCATTTTAGCGTATTCAGGTTAAAAACTAAATTACTTCACGTCTATTTAAAAAGTTATTAATAGGCTAATACGGTTCCTTTATAAAAGTTCAGGGAACTGGTACGCGTTGGTTAGAATCCAACCTCCCCGACCATTATTATTATATCGGGGAGTGGTGAAGAGTTTAACACGCCAGTATATTTTATTACCGTTCGCCTTATTAATATAAATGTGTCATAGTAAGTTCCTTAACTAACGCGCATTTGGGGCTATTGCGACGCTCCGTTCACTTTTGTGATAAACTACTTATCGACACAAAAATAAAAGAAAGAGAGAGATTTAGAGATTATGGAAAAAGAGGTTTTAAGATTATTTAAAAGTTATTTAGGAGAAAAATCAGAAAGTTTTTCTAAAGAAGGATTAAAATATGGATTATTAATTCCAGATACTGCTAATGAAAATATCATTAAAGAAGCAATAAAACAATATGGTAAAGATGGAGAAAAGTGGAATCAAACTTTTCACAAAGACTTTGAAATTGTAAAGAATGCTCCTATTGAAGATTTAATTGCACAGCAACTAATTCATTATATGACAACTTATGGATTTGAATCTTTAGGATTTTATGACCAAGATTTAGTATATTTACCAAAGGAAAAATTAGAAATCCCAGAATTAGTAGTTGATAGTATTGAATTATTACCTATTAGGCCTATTACAGAAAAAGAATTAACTGAAAAATTAATGATTTTATTAACAAGTGGAATTGCTTTATCAAAGCAAACAATTTCAGATATTATGGTTTTATCCGATTATATTAATAAAGATAGATTTGATGAAATTGTAAATAGAGAAATTAAAACAACTTTATATGATAAATATAATATAATGCCAAGAAATCCAGAAGAATTTTTAAGATATCTAATTTTTAAAACAACTGGTGAAACGTTGAAAATTCAAAATGTTGCAATGTTTAAAAAGATTAATGCAACAGATAGGAGTAAAGTCTTATCAATGATTAATTCTTATATTAACAAGACACCAAATGGATACGAAAAATTATCATCTATATTTTTAAGAAATAAAAAGATATTTTTAGCCTTTAAAGTTGATAAAAATGATAAAAATAATCAATCTTATAAAATAGAAATGAATAGAATTATTAATAAATTAAGAAAATTAGCAATAAATAATCATAAGCCTTTAAATAAAAATATATTAGATTGTTTAACTGATAAAAATTTAAATGTTAATTTAAATGAATTACCAAATATGTTAAATGATATAACTATATTTAGGGAAATTAGAATATTAAATGGTATTTCTTATAGGTTATATGGTTCTAATAATATCGTTCACAGAATTAGAAATGGTAAATCTTATGTTAGAGTGCTTGAAAATAAAACATCTGATGAGGTATCAAGACTAGAAAACCTATATAAGATAGTATATAATCATTTAATTAATAGATTATCACATAAAGTAGCAAATAAAACAATTTATATACCATCAAATATTACTTATGCCGCTCCAACAAGTGAAAAACAATTCAACGGGAATATTCCAGATGGTTCATATTTAGAAATCCCTAGAACAGAGCATATGGTTTATGGTATTCATTGGACTAATTTGTTAACATCTAAAAAATCAAGTAACAGATTTTATGGAGAAGAAGATTCAATAGTAACATCTACCGAAAGAGTTGATTTAGACCTTAAACAAATGAATAAGTCAGAAGTATTTGGATGGGATGCATCATATAGAAGTTCTACAAGCGATATATTATTTAGTGGTGATATGACGGATGCCCCATTGCCAAATGGTGCTACAGAGTTATTCTATGTTGGACAAAATTATGGATATGGTGCTTTCTTAGTTACATTAAATAATTTTACTCAAAATAATGCAGATGTTCCATTTGAATTTATGATTGCAAAAGCAACTCATAGACCAGAATATAGAACTAATTATGTTGTAGACCCTAATAATATTTTAGAAAAAGTCGATATGGTTGTAGAAAAAGACAATTATCAAAAGACAGTTGGATTCATTGTAATTGGAGATACGATAAAATTTTACTTCAACGACTTTAGTCAAGGAGCTCAAAGAACTTCAAGGCAAGATAATGTAACAATGGGAACATTTGATTACTTACAATCATATAGTAAAGTTCAATTAAAATTAAATGATTTATTAAAAGATGCTGGAGCGATATTAACAGATAAAGAAACTGTCTTTAAAGCAGTTGTTAAAGAAATTGTTGATGAAAACGGAAACGTTAAAGAATCAACAACTGAAGAAAAAGAATTCCCAGTAGATTATAATTTATCAACAAATTCAATAACTAAAGAAACATTAATTGATTTATTAAGTTAAAATAAATAAATGCCCCCGTATGCAATGATTAGTATACAATCTCGAGCGGGGTTAGGCCTGAGCATATAAAAATACGTAGTTTTATATGATAATAAACATACATAAAACAATGGCCACTCATTTTTGGGGGTGTGGCGGAATTGGTAGACGCACAGCACTTAAAATGCTGTGAGGGTATCCTCGTGTGGGTTCAAGTCCCACCTCCCCCACCAATTTCTTTCAAAGCAAATATCGTATGTGGCTAGTTATAAATAGTGAGAAAAAGATGGCTTGTCAGCTTTAGCTTATTTTTTCTGGCGGGATACGACCCGCCCTTTTTACATATAGCTCCATAGTTCAGTTGGCTAGAACAATCGGTTCATACCCGATAGGTCATAGGTTCGAATCCTATTGGAGCTACCAAAAAAATAGTTGAAGGGGTAGGTATATGGAAAGACTTAAAGAGTTTGAGACAACACCAACTTGTATGTTGATTAATATGTTGTCTGATGCCGAACAAAAAGATGAACAAGAGATAGTTAACATTTGTGCTTATGAATTAGCTTGTAGGGTTTATGTTCCTAATAAACAAATTACATTCACACAAATGTTAAAAGATTTTGGTTATAAAAGTTTGACTTTAGAACAAGAAGAACAAAACGATAATAAAAAGGTCAAATAAGACCTTATATGCCCTGTTGGTGAAGCGGCTTAACACATCTGACTTTCTATCAGACATTCAAGGGTTCGAGTCCCTTACAGGGTACCAATGGTTGCTGAGCTAGTGCGGTCATTCAGCGACGGACTGAAAATCCGTAGAACCAAGTTCGACTCTTGGAGCAACCACCATAGAGGCGTAACTCAGCGGTTTAGAGTGGGGAGCTTATATCTCTCTGGTCGTGGGTTCAAATCCTACCGCCTCTACCAATTTGGAGGTTTAATTATGGATGTAATACTTACCACAAAATGTAATTTAAAATGTGACGGATGTTGTTATTTATTTAATAAATATAAAGATGGAGAGTTTTTAGATGCAGATAAAATTATTGCAAATATGAATAAAATTAAACCATCATTAGAGAAATATAGAACAATATCTGTAATTGGCGGAGAAACATTTTTATATCCTGATTTGGTTAAAATATGTGATTATATTAAAGATTTAGATATAGACCAATGTGCAATCTTTACAAACGGAACTATATATCCAAATTATATAGAAGAATTATGTAAAACAATGAATAATAAATTCCATATAATAATTGGAGGATATGGTAATGAAACGGTAAAAAAGAAACTATGCGACATATTTACTAAATATAATATAAGCCACGTTATTAGACCAGATGATGACGATTGGATAGAACACGGTGATTTCATAGACCATAAAGAACCAAAAATAAAATTTTGTGATTTTAGATATTTAACATTAATGAAAGATAGAATATATGCTTGTGGAAGATTTGCTCAAGCTGTAAATCTAGGATTGATAGATATTAAAAATATGACACAAGATGAATATGTAGACATTAATGATAAAGATATTCTAGTGAAAATAGACAAAATGATGGAAGAATCATATTATAAATTTACTAGCACTTGTAAATATTGTTTACGAGGAACTAAAAGAGGAATAAATAGAACTCAAGGTTCTTAATTAATATTGCTCCAGGAGCTCGTTTGGTAGAGCAATCGGCTGTTAACCGAAAGGTTACAGGTTCGAAGCCTGTCTGGAGCGCCATATGTGGGAATAGCTCAATTGGTAGAGTCTCTGCCTTCCAAGCAGATTGTTGCGGGTTCAAGCCCCGTTTCCCACTCCAATTTTATATAGAGGTATAGTTCAGTCGGTTAGAGCGCTGCTCTGATAAGGCAGAAATCGTAGGTTCGAGTCCTACTACCTCTACCATTAATATTGCCAGGTAGTCAAGCGGTAAGACACTAGACTTTGACTCTAGGATGCACTGGTTCGAATCCAGTCCTGGCAGCCAATAAAAATACATCAAGAAAGGGGTTTTGGTTATGGGTAAAAGAAAAGGTAGTTCTGGTTCAGGTGAAGGACATTATATCATTACTCAAGCTAATTTAGATAAAAAAGGTAAAACTAACAAAAAGTTAAAAAGAAATCCTATGGCATCTAAATATTTAACAGCTAAAGGTAAAGAAATAAAAGAAACAGCTGAAGCCTATGCAAAAGAACATTTTAAAAAAGGTCGTAAATATAGAAATAAAGAGGTATGAAATTATGAGAGCTGTTTTTGTTGATTTAGATAATACACTTGCTTTAAATGAAACTTGCGATGATATTCCATATACAAAGGGTTTATATTCAAATAAAAAACCTATTAAAGAAATAATTAATTTAGTTGATTATTACTATAGAGATATTGCCAATATAATTATCATAAGCAGATATGTTGGAGGAGAAGACGGCAAACAAGAAAAAATAGATTGGATGAGAAAACATCTTCCAAAATCATTTCTAATTAATTCTCCTTATTTGATAACAAGTGATGATATTAAAACAAAAGCAGACTATATTAACGAATATGCTATATCTAATAATATGAAATTAGAAGATTGTACTATTATTGACGATAAAAAAGAAATATTACAACAATGTAAAAAGATAGGGATAGAAGTATTATATCCTCAACAATTAATAGTTAGATATGAGGAGGAATTAATTAATGATTAAGCTTAATAGATATTTAAGAGAACTTGGCGTGGATGAAAAGAATTTTTATTTTAGACACGATGATAGTAGGTATATTCCTGATGAAGACACTGGTATTCCAAATTCACATACTTGGAGTATGGATGGAGCTTTAGCGATGATTATATATACCTATTTAAGAACCTTTAAAGATACAAAAAGATGTGCTTATCCAGCAAGATTAACTGAAGAAAAATGGGAATCTATTTTGGATGAAATGATAAAAGGGTTTGCATCAATGATTAAAGAGGAAGAATCTCATAATGCATTTAAAAGGCAAAAAAGAGCCCTCGCATTATTTAAAACATATTTTTATGATTTAGGATGGTAATATGAATAATGATAGAGAAATTAAATGCTTAAGACATACATTACAAAGCATCATAGATTTAGGTTATGATTATGATGGATATGGAAATTCTTTAGAGGGATGCAAAAGATTAATAGATGAATTTATTAATATGGCCTACGATGTATTATATAAACATCAAAGTGACACATATTTAGATGGAAATGGTAATCATATAATTAATATATTTGATGAAGTTGTTGGAGAATATAATCCAAATACCTGGGAGACAAAATATTACGATAAAAATAGAAAAGATTATTAATATGTTGACAAAATTTCAAAATATGATATAATTTATATTGAACGCTTTATTTGAGCGTTTCATAATTATTTGTTTCTGACTATAAGATTGTCGTACTTATAGTCTTTTTTTATAAAAAAAATAGATAGGTTTTATTCCCCATCTAAAAATATTAATTTATTAATATAATCTCGATTCTCTGTAAATATAGGAATCTCATTATCTATATACCATTTACCTTCTGAATCCTTGATTGCACAACACCCGCGTTTAAGGGTTGTTGGGTAATTGTTCCAATTTACATCTTTTTCTGTTAACATTTTATTTTGCAAATCATTCTTATTAATACCTTGAAGTTCTTTGTGAGGATATAAGCTTTGGGCAACAGCATTAATGCTATTTCTGGTAGCGTCTTGTTGTCGCCAAATTAAATTATTAATAACTTCATATTGTGGAATATTAAATACTCTTGAATCAAACACTCCTTTGTACTCTTTATTGCTCCATTTATCATACAATGCTTCATTTTTCTGATAGAAATTAGCTTGAATTATACTGTATTCTGCCATTCTCATATCATCCTCTAATTCTCTTAACATCTCTGATAATGCTTGATTAAAATATAAAGTAGCCATACTAGCACTTATACTTACCATTTTCTGAACTTGATTGTCAAACCAAGCACAAGTATCTCTATTTTGGTAATCTACTAAAACTAATGTTATCTCATCTGATTGAGTATAACCTAATACACATCCTTGAATATTTTCACACAATTTTAACATAGTTGTTTGCATAATTCTAACAAAATGCTCATCAAATGGCTTATCTAAGCCACGAGTTAATGTATGAAATGCTTTACCATCTAAACGAATTATTACTGGTGTCCTTCTAGTTAAATAATTTCTGCTAACCATCTCATATTCTTTCATTCGATTCCCGATGTTATCTTTTGTTCTATTCATATTTATCTACCTCTCTCTATAATACTATATTACCAAAATAAATATATTTTGTCAAGAATAAAAACAAAAAAAAAAAGAGAAACATACTCTCTTATTTTTATTTTGCTAAGATTTCTGTTTCTCTAAGAACTTTTAGTAATTCATCTTTACTTAATTTGTAATAACCTTTAATTTTTTTCTTTTGTGCTATTTTCTTTAAATCAATTATATTCATTTTAGAATAATCTATATTTGTCGTTTTATTTGTCTTCTTTTCTTCCATCAATTTATTTAATAAATTAGATAATTCTTTGGCTGCCTTATTTGCTTTCCAATCAGATATAATCATTGAAATAAAGAAATATAACGCATTTAATGTCAATATACATAATAGAATTAAAGTAACTATTGCTATAGCAATTTCCATATAATCTCCTCCTAGAGTTAATTATATATTATGTCGCTATTTTTTGTCAACAACTTTTTCTTCAATTTCTTCTATTTTTGCTTCTTCAACATCTTCGATAGATTTAATCCATTCCAATGTTCTTAATGAAAATGCCGCTTCATCATTTTTTCTATCGAACATTTCTATATCGCCTTTAATAGCATCAACCATTTCTGCTCCACCAATAGGATTCTTAACTCCACCTAAAAATGTTTCTAAAAAATTATTAACTTTTTTAAAAAATTCTTCTCTTTCTTCTGGTTTGTAATAAGCTAGCACATCGGCAACTATTTGTAATGATAAATCATTATAATTATTATAATAACCCTTCCATTGTTCGATTTCTTTTTCTAATAAATCTTTTTTAATTTCCATATTATTTGCTCCTCCTTATTTTCATTATTTACCAGTTGAACCAAGACCACCGACTCTTTCACTATCGGTTTTATCATCATCAACTATGAGAAATTTAGTAAATATTCCTTGAGCTATTTTGTCTCCAATATTAATTTTATAATCAATATCCATAGGATTATAGAATTTAATCCACATATGGCCTTCATTATCTTGATTATTATAATAATCACTATCAATAATGCCTGTTGTATTAGAAAGTCTTATATTTGTTTTAAATCCTATAGAACTTCTTGGATATATCATTAACACTTCATCTGCTTCCATAATAACCTTTATTCCTGTTGGTATTTTTGCTGTATTATGAGCTGGAACAATAATGTCAATTGGACTAAAAAAATCATATCCGGCACTATTTTTAGACCCTCTTTTAGGAATTTGATGTTTTTCATAATCAATACCGCTTATTTCATCTTTAATCCATTGCTCTTTGCTAATTTTCTCAAACTTTCTCATTTCTTCATCTCCTTTTTTACTAATTTTTTAACCAAACCTTTTTCTTGTGCTTCTTTATATGGCATTGCCGTGAAACTATATGTATTACCTTCATTATCCCACATATAATATTTATTGTCAAAAGGTTTATATTCTATGCCAATTAATTGAGAATTCTCTTGTATTGAAGTTGCCTTCATCAAATCGTCTCCACCTAGATAATAATTTCTTTCACGGATAAATTTTTCAAGCTCCCAAGGATACATAAATTTATTTCTTCCTTCTTAAAGACATTTTTTTATCACCAAAAGTTTCTAATTCTGGGGATATATTATAGATGTTTCCTTTGTCATCAAAATCGATATCAACCCACCAACAAGATTTATCATTAGCCAAACCTTTACCTCTGCAATAAGGTGTTTGGTCTTCTAAACAACTTGTTTGAAAACAATGTGTATTATCTTGTTTCATATAGAAGCTTTGATGAATATGTCCTGTTTGTAAAATATCGGGTCTTTCGGCAAGAGGTATAGAATCTAAATATTTTTGTAATTTATATGATTTAGCATAAGCAGAACCACCAGAACCGTGGAACAATCTTATTTTAAGATTACCTATTTTCATATCAGCAACATCAGCACCCAAATATTCAATATCATCTCTTTGTTGCGCTATAGACTTTACTATTTCACTTCCCGCTGATTTATACCACCAATCATCGTGATTTCCTTGTATGACATAAGTTTTGCCACTAAATGTAGGATATTTTTCTACACAATATTCAACCTGACCTTCATATGACGGTTCTCTTAATTCATATACTTGCTCTGGTCTATTCGAACGACCATCTGTGAAATCTCCAGAGTGCAATATATGTTTAACCCCATTTTTTTCAGCCTTATCATATAAATATTTTAAAATATCTAATCTGTCATATTTGCTTGCCAAATGGGTATCGCTAATTAATAGTAATTTTAAATGCTCCAAATTATATGGTAATTCATAAACATCATTATGTTTTGGAGGAGTTTTCATAACAATAATCTCTCCGTTAACATATTCAATGTTATATCCTTGTTGATGCATCATTGTAATTAAACCGGCAACTTCATAATCTTTTAATTCTAAATCCTTACAAATTTGAACGAAAGATTTCTTTTTTTTTGCCATATAATAAATTTTATCACAAATTTGTTTTATTTTTTCATCTTGATACATATAATTACCTCCCTATAATAATTATAAATATCCTTTTTTACAAATCTATTCTATTATGTATATATTCTTTTTTGATTAACTTGCGCCCTTTATCATCTTCATCTTTTTGATGTTTAGATTCAAAATATAATAGCAACTCTCTAATTCTTTTAAGATTTTCTATATTTAATTCACCTTTTATATTTTCTTGTATCATTTCACTTGTTAATAACCAAAATATTTCTTCGTCTATTCTTTCTATCAAATGCAAATAATCGTGTGAAGTTGATTGTTTTAAAATGGCTCCGTTCCATTTTAAATAACCATCTCCTAAACCCATTCTTTTGCAATATCTACGAGCTACAATTAAGTGATGAAAACTAAGTTCTTTATTATTACGAAATGTATATCCCATAAAATCGTAACCTAATTTATTAATTTTAAATTCCGCAATCATATCGCGTGTAATTTCTTTCATAAGCAAGACTCCTTTACTATTGATTAAAGTGTCTCCTTGTTTTCTAAATTATTTGTTTCTAAATAATAATGCAGTATATAAAAGCATTGCGCCAAACCATTGTAACGATACTGGCCAATCTCCTTTTGTAAAAATATTTACAATCAAACTTCCTAAAGCTCCAGTAACCATTAATGCTGGGAATACTATTTTTAATATATCAACTAAATTATTCATATAATATTGTTTCTCCTTCTTTTAAACTCTTTTGAACATCTATCACTCTTTGATTAGATGAGCCTTTCCATTTCAATGTTATATCTCTAAGTTCTTTTTTAAATTGCCCATCAATCACAATATCAGTATGTTCTATTAGATTATCGCATCTAGTGCTCTCAAACTCAAAATTACCGCCTGTATAGAGCCAAATTTTCTTGTCTGGATAAATATGTTTAACTCGTATTAAAAGCGCTGTCAGCGGCTCTATATTACGTTCTATGAGTGGTTCTCCTCCAAGTATTGTTAATCTTTTTATATAATTTGGTTTTAAAAGCTCTATAATTAAATCTTCTTCTTGCTGAGTCCATTCTTTGCCTTTATCAAAATCCCAAGTTTCAGGATTAAAACAACCAGGACAATGGTAAGGGCATCCTTGAGTATACAAAGACACCCCAAACCCTATACCGTTTATTGCTTCGCATTTATCTATATAATTATATCTCATCTTTTTTATTCCAGTCTTTCATCTTATTACTATGTTTATATCTATCTTCAACTTCTTTTTGTTTACCCCAGTTAAACGCAGTTTTATAATCACCAGTTAAATAACCAGTAACACGTCTTAATTGTTGTATATGGTCACTATGACACATAGGGCATTCATCGTTAAATTCATCTGTATAACCACAATCTAAACAAGTGTCTGATGGAACATTAATTGCAAAGTAAGGTATATCTTTATCCATAGCATAATTAACTAATTCTTCTAATGCTTCAAGATTATTTTGTGCTCCACTATCTAATTCAACATAAGTAATACATCCTGCATTTGAATATCCTGTTAATTGACTTTCAATATTAATCTTTTCAAATGGAGACATTTTTTTCCATACAGGAACGTGAATTGAATTAGTAAAATATTCTCTGTCAGAAACATTTTCAATTACTCCATATTGTGCTTTAAATTTCTTCATAGCAGTATAACATAAATTTTCTGCTGGAGTATAATAAACTCCAATATTTAATTTATATTGTTTCTTAAATTCAGCACATCTGTCTTTAAATAATTGTTCTATTCTCTTAGCTAATTTCATACCTTCTTCTGTTGTATGGTCTTTGCCGATTAAAATTTGTAATGTTTCTGCTAATCCAATTTGACCCAAAGCTAAAGTGCCGTGTTTCATTGCGCTTTCAACTGTTTTACCATCATAACCCAACATTAAGCCATTTTCATACATAAATTTAGCAGATTCAGGAGATTGTGAACAAACATAATTATATCTTTCAATAAGCATATCTTTTGCTTCACCAATCTTTTTATCTAATAATTTCATAAATTCTTCAACATCTTTATTTGCTTCCATAGCCAATGTTGGCATTATAATAGTTACCGGACAAATATTTCCACGGCCATCTTTTGTTTGAGGATTAGTTCCTTCTTCTGCATTTATATCAGAACCATTGTAAGTTCTACATCCCATTGTTGAGACATAAGTTTTAGGGTCGTTTTTATCATATCCTGCATTCGTAGACCAGTCTACATTAACATAATTAGGATATAATCTTTTTGATGTTGATTTTAATGCTAATTGGAATAAATCATAATTAGGGTCTCCAGGTTTTCTATTAACCCCTTTCATACATTGAAAGATTCCACAAGGGAATATAGGGGTCTTTCTTACTTTACCAACTCCTTCAATAGAGCCCTCTAATAATGCTTTAATAACCATTCTACCTTCTGGCAAAGTACAAGTCCCATAATTAATTGATGTAAATGGAAGTTGATTGCCAGAACGACTTTGTAATGTATTTAAATTATGGTACATACCTTGAACAGCTTGCATTAATTCTTTTTCTGTTTTATCCATTGCGTATTTATAAACTCTAGGGAATTGTTTATAAAAATCATCTTCGATAGATAAGTCGGCTTCGCATCTTAAATCGCTTTCTTCAATAAATTCCATTCCTTCATTAAAATGTTTTCTAAAAGAAATTTTTACATAAGGAACCATAGTCCAGTCTAAATGTGAAGCACTAACGCCACCAAATTGTTGTAAACTTTGTAATTGAAATAATACGGCTACTAATTGAAAAGCTGTATTAATTGAACGAGCTGGTCTAACATCTGTTTGTCTAGTATTAAATCCATTCTCTAATAATTTATCAAAAGGAATTGTTAAACAATTGTGCATACCAACCGCATAAGCATCTAAATCGTGAATATATATCTCATTATTTAGATGATTTTCTCTTGCCATATCAGATAAAATATAATCAAGAGCAAATTTTTTCATAAGGGAATTTTTAGCCTCTCCCATTCTTCCACCAAATGAATATTCGTCAACATTAGCGTTTTGATTTTGAACATTGGAAGCTGCAAGTTTTTCCGAAATATCTTTCATAAATTGAGAGTTTCTTTCTCTCACTTTAGTTCTTTCATATCTATAAGTAATAAAATTTCTTGCAATATTTTTATAATTGCTTGCCATTAATTTTTCTTCAACAATATCTTGTATTTGTTCTACCGTCAAATCATCTTCTATATTTGCAATAAAATTAGCTATTTCTCTTGCTTTTAAATGGGCTTTTTCAGATATTTCATTTTCTATATCTTGAAACGATAGCTCGACAGCCCTAACTATCTTTTCTTTGTCAAATAATTCCGTTCTTCCGTCTCTTTTAATAACTTTTTTCATATAAATTCCCCTTTCTTAATATTTTTATAATAATTCGTCTTCTATTACCAAGACATTTATTTTATTAGATAGAATAGATGTAGAGTCCAATGCTATTACTCTTTTATCTTCTCTTTCTAATATTGAAAAATCTTCCTTATCATCTTTTTTTAATCCATACATATTACGTAAATGGTCTGTTCCAAAGTGTCCTATAACAACAGTTTTGTCTGTATTATTTATATTTCTACCAAAGAACTTACCATCATCCCAAGTAAGAGCTTCCCAATCATTATATCCATATCTAAAACAATGCGGATTGTGCCAATCTTCTGCTAATGTATCTATTGCACCGTGAGTGAATATATATTTTTTAGTTTCTAAATAATAAGGTTGATTTTTTAACCAATTTAATAATTCTGGATATTCTTCATTAATGTCTTTTTTAACTATATTTAACCAGCGTGCAAAATCGCCAACAGTCATTTCTGTCTCTGGAATATTTTCATCAATTAGACACCAACTTTCAAATGGTGCTGTTCGATGCCAAAAATCAGCAAATGTTTCCCTTTCGCCATTTCTGAAATAATTAAAAGGGTCTAAAACGGTTCCTTCTAAATAATCTATAAACATTAAGTCGTGATTACCCATAATAGTGATTGCCTTACCTTTATCGGTTAATTTTTTTAAATATTCATAAACTGATACAGAATATTCTCCTCTATCAAAATGGTCTCCTAAAACAACTAATAGGTGAGAATCATTATTTTCATCAAATCCAGCATCTTTTAATGCTTCAATTAGAGCAGGAAAATTACCGTGAATATCTGACACGGCGAATATCTTCTTTTTCATAATTATATTTCCTCCTTAATTTGTTCTACAATATTATATCTAACCATTTTATGTATAATATTTTTTAATTTGTTATAAGTGTTTGAATCAAATTTAAAATCTTTATACTGTTCTATAACTTGTTCTTTAATTTGCTTTGTATCTTCATCATACTCAATAGCCATTCTACGAGCCATTTCCAAACTATATTTGCTTTTCTTAACGTTTATTAAGAAATTTTTAAATCTTTCTTGCTCTGATATGTCTAATGCTTCTCCAAAAGGTATACCATTAAGAAAAACTTCAATAATTAATCTATTTAATCTTATAATGTGATGTAATTGTTTACTATCATATCCATATTTTTCGATTTTATCAATTAAACTAGGATAAGGATGTTCCATAGCAGCAACCTTTTCTTTACTCATACCACTTATACACTTCGCTAATTGAGGGAAATTCATTTTAACAATGTCATCGCCCATCTCTAAAATTTGTCTTATATATGTTTCATATTTATTATTAAACATACAATATTGGGTGAATAATATTTCTAAATATGCAGGGTTAGATTTACACCACATATCCATCATAACCCTAATATCTTTAACATCAATTTGTTCTCCTTCAAAATCATATTTCGTGGATACCATCTTATTCCCATTAACTAAATCATCTAATGTTGGTAATACAATAGCTTTTGTATCTACATCGCTTTTATATTCGTCATCATTTACATATAAACCATAATTCATTGAACCTTGAGCAAATACGGCTACAACATTATAACCTAATGATTCTAAATAATGATAATGTTTTTCAACTCTATTATAAATATATTTATCCATATTTTCTCCTTATTTTCTTTTTAATTTTAAATAACAACCACCACAAACACTTTCATATTGAATATTGTCTTGATTATCTATTTCAATTTGTTTACCATCAAAAACCGGATTTCCATTAATTAACCTAATATTTTGAGTTGCTTTTTTGCCACATTTACATATAGTTTTTAATTCTTCAATATCATCAGAAATTTCCAATAACCTAGCTGCTCCAGGGAACCCTCTCATTTGAAAATCGCACCTTAAGCCATAACATAGCACAGGAATATCATATATTTTTGTTATTTCATACAATTCATCTACCTGTAATGGCATTAGAAATTGCGCCTCATCAACAATAATGGCCGATGGTTTAAAAACGTTTGGCAATTGTTCCGACATACTATTTAAAATAGTATCATTGGGCGAAAGAAGTATATCAACTTCTTTTTTTACGCCTAATCTACTAACAATATTTCTATCTCCTTTAGTGTCTATAGATGGTTTTATTAGCAAGATTTTCATCCCTTTTTCTTCGTAATTATGGGCTACTTGTAAAATAGCCGTTGATTTTCCACTATTCATTGCCCCATATCTAAAATATAATTTACTCATTTGTTTCTTCCACCACCCAATCAACCAATTTAGATATTGGAATTGTTTCTATATATGTTTTTAAAAAATTATAATAGTAATCCTCATCTTTATTCCAAAGATTACATCCATATGCTTTAAATAAAATATCTTTATATTTATATTCTTGAACTTTTTGAGCATAACCTTTTCTATCTAGGTTTTGATATTTACTTATATCGTGCAAATCTTTTTTAAGATGTGCTATAAATAAACATAAGCCGTGTCTAATTCTATTAAAATCATCTGTATATTCTGGGAAATGTCCTAATATATCATCATCTTGCTCGTCTAAGATTAATTGCAATATTTTTTTGTCGCTAAATATTCCCTCTCCTTTAATGAAAAATAAATCCATATAAGTTGATGATTTCATTTTAATCCTATTAAAATATTTGTCACATAAAACAAATCCTTCATAATGTTCGTTATCTTCCGTTAACTTATTTACAGCATTTTGTACTTCTTCTATATTATTACAAAGAAATGATTTTGGTGCTTCGATTTTATCACCAAATAACTGTTTCGCAATAATTGGTAATTCGCTTCTTGAAATTTCTTTTAATGTCTCATTATTCCTAATAGCCAACAAATATAATTTAGTTTCATTATATGGTACTATAATTCTTGTATATGGGCTTACAAGCTCAAACATATAAGTATTTTTTTTATCTAATATGTTTAAGTCTAAATCTCCCCAGGCAATATTAAATAATTCTCTATAATTATTAATATTACTTATATTTATTGGCGCATCTTCAGCATCAATATTTCCAGAAGTAGACACGTGCCACCCGGTCATTTCATCATACCAAACACCTATCAAACTCCCATCTATTTTTTGCGAAGCCTCACAGGGAAATTCTAATTTTGCTGCTTGTTCCTGCCCATAATTGAAAAATTTGGTAAATCTCATTGATGCGATTTCATATTTGTTATTAATATTTCTTAAAATAATTCCTCTACATTCTTGGACAATTTCATTAGACATATCACTATTTAATTGGTCATATTTTAATAATACAAAATTATTCTTTTCTTTGATAGTCAAATTATATGGCTCAGCAGATAAAATATCTCTCCAATTATTATTTTGATTTATTATCTTTAGAACTTTTACCTCCATTTTTCTTTTTCTCCTTACTTTCTTGCTTTTTTAAATATTCTATAATATTTTTCTTAAATTCACCTAAATCAATTTTCATTATTTATCTCCCCCTCTATTGTTGTTTTGCTATAAGCAACAAGCCACCATTCTTTTGTATCGCTTCTTTTCCAGTTACCATCAACTAATGTTTGTTTATATTTTTCTTCAAACTTAATAGCTTTAATAATGTCATTTTTATTTATGGGATTATTTTTAAATGTATTTTTGTTAACTTTACATATAACTGATTTCCCATTATTTAAACAATACAATGTTAACCTTGGCGTATATTTAGTATCAACATCAATAACAAAACAAATATTTTTTTTGACATCATAAGTCATACTAATATAACCCAAAGCATCCATTTCAAAAGATACCTGTTCGGATATATCAAAAGACTCATTAGGTATATTTTTTTCTATTAATTTTAGTATGTTACACATATTATCGAATTTATATTGTTTTTCCGTCTCTAATATACCTTCTAACTTTAATGCATAATCTGGTATATTAAAATCTTGTAATTTGTCTTTTGCTATTAATTTTCTTCCATATAAATTTTTAAAATAATCATAAATAATAGAAAGTTTTTTATTGTTACCAAATTCTTGAAAATATTGTAATTTTATTAAAATATCTAATTGTCTAGTATTAACATATGCTTTGTTATTTTCATCTTTCGCATTTGTAACTTCCTCTAATAAATCTATAAAACTATCATATCGTTTATCTTTTAAACTATATAAATATAAAGAACATTCTTTGTTGAGAAATTTAATAGCTCCAGTCCCTTTGTATATTTTATTATTTTCTTTATCCATAAAATATTCATCTATTGAATATCTAAATTTTGGTTTCTCTAAAGTTATTCCATATGATTTTAGCTCGCTTGTTAATTTCCCTGTTCTTGTTGCATCATTGCTATAATAATTTAATGCTACCGTATAATATTCTAATGGGTAATGTGATTTTAAATATGCGCCATATAAACTATCATAAGCATAAGATAGCGAGTGAGAAGCATTAAAAGAATATTTAGCAGCATCTTCTACAACTTGCCAAGTTTCTTCGAAACCTTTTTCTTCTCCAACCTGTTTCTGCCATCCTTCTAATAATTGTTCTTTTAAAGCCTTTAATTCCGGTTCTTTGAATTTCTTTTTTGCAATTTTCTTTATAACATCATAAGATTGTGGTTCTGATATACCTAACCAAATTAAGTATTTCATTATAGATTCCTGATAAATAAGCCTATGTTCACTATCTTCTAGTATATTATCAAGAGCTGGAACCCCAGTTGTATAAGATTTTCTTTCAATAAAATCATCTAATAAACTAGCACATCCTGGCCTAATAATTGCAACAAAAGATGACATTTCGGCTAATGATTTTGGCTTATATTTCATAACTAAATTAGTAGCATAATCAGAATCTGCTTGATTTATAGAACAGGTTAATCCTTTTTTATAAACATCAAAAGTCTTATCATCAAGCAACTTATCTAACTCATTAATACTAGGTATTTGAATATTTGCCAATTTACAAACATCTCTAATAATTGCCCATACAGTTACGGTTAAATAATCGTTCTTAAGATATTTATATTTATCGCAATTATATCCATCTAGCATACAACATATTTTACCATTTGGTGTTTTTATCATTCCTATTTCACTGCGAACATCTTTTGAATATAAAAGCATACTACAAGGACTTTCAGATACTCCCTCGACAACGCCAATAAAGCGTTTGCTTTCTTCAATAATAGGAGCCCACTTAGGGTCATCTCTATATTTATCCAAATCTTTTGCTATTTCATTAACCGTATCATAATCTATATCTAATGCTTTACAATATAGCCTAAACCCAGATGATTCTTGTAATGGCTTCCAACTAATCATCCACCCACAGTTATTCTCTCCTAAAAGGTCTTTGCTGGCTTGGATAAATGGTTCGGCATCTGCTGTATTGAGGTCTATATCGGGCAATGAACGAGCCCCTAAAATTCTTTCAATAGACATAAATCGTGTTGGGAATAGCGTAATAGGCGATTCTAGTCTATCAATGTTGGTTAAATGCAATAATCTTGTTATATAAAATGATGGTGCAGAGCCTCTCCCGGTATTAGTTAAAACTCCTCCGTATTTTTCTTTTGCTATTTTTGCTATATTATAATCTATTAAAAAATAATTAGCCATATTTGTCTTTTCAATAATATCGAATTCATATCTAATTGCTTCCAAATATTCTTTTCGTTTTTCTTTTGGTATTCTTTCTTTATCTTCATTCCAAGATGCCGTAATAACTTTTTTTAATTCTTCATTAGGATTTTCTGCTACAGAAGGCAATTTAATTTCGTCATTTATATAATCATCACAATTTATATTTTCAAATATCATAGTACTTTCTAATGCTTCTTGTATTTGATTTTTATTTAAAATACCTTGTGCTTCATATCTTTTTACAATAGTATCATAATCAGGATAGTCAAGAATGAAATTTGCTTCTTGCTCATATATAATCCCCTTAGCTTTTAGAAATAAATCTCTATACTTTGCATCTTCAGGATAAATATAATGACTATCGTTTGCGTGTATAATTCTAATATGATATTTTTGAGATAATTGTAAAACCTTGCGGTTGACTTCTTTCTGAATATCTTCATTATGGTCTTGGACTTCCAAGAAAAAATTATTTTTAAAATAATCTTTCATTTTTATAATTAATTCTTCTTCGTTCCATAAACCAGCTACGCAGGCGGTAGTTATCATTACATTGTTGGGATTCAAAGAAAACAGTAATCCTTCATCGATACGTGGTCTATAATACATACCAGTTTCAAATGATTCTGTAATAATTCGATTTAAATCTCTAATACCATCGTGATTTAAAGCAATAATAATAATGTGTTTATTGCTTCTATCTTTTTTGCCTTCTTCATCTACCGCCAACCTATCTTTAACATAATATAATTCCGCACCCACAATCATTTTAAGACCATATTGGTGCGCTAAAGTTGTTGCTTGAAAAATATCCCCTTGTAAACCGTGGCAAGTAGTAAAAAAAGCATCGTGACCTAATTCTATTGCTCTTTTACAATAATCTTCCATACTAACAATAACATCCATTGAAATAGGATTGCCATACATATTATGACAGTGATAATTATAGTATTTCATTCCCTTCACCCTTTCCTATCTTATAAATAAATACTATCATAAAATAGAAAAAAAGTCAAGTTGTTCTTGGCTTTTATTATCTTCTTTTCTTTTTGTTTTCTCTACGCACTCTTTCTTCTTCAAAAAGAATAGTATTTTCTTGGAATTTACGCAACATTTCTTCAAAATCATTTTTGTTTTCTTTATGTTCTCTTTGTTTCTTTTCTGTATTTTCTTCTTTTATAGAAGATTGTTCTTTGCGCTTAGCCTTGCAATCCTTACATCTAACTGGTTCTGATAGGCCTTTTTCTTCAAAAAATCTTTGTTCTCCAACACTAAATACAAATTCTTTTCCACAATTTCTACAAATTATAATTTTATCTTGTTTTTCAGACATAATTTATTTAATTTCTCCTTTTTCTTCTTCATTAATATTTAAAACTTCAACGTCATTATTTTGATTGCTTTCTTTTAAATTTTCTTCTGTTTGAGGAATGTTTATCCCCTTTATTGAAGCATATTGTTGTTGGCCAGTCATTAATATTTTATCGGAAAGTTTAATCAGTCTTTGTCCATATATTTTTAAAGCAGCAACAACATCATCGGTTTCATCTGGAGTTAAATATAAATTTAATTTAATTTCGCTATCCATATATCCTCCTATTTAATTTGTAAATTAACATTTTCTATTAGTCTAAATCCTGGTATTTCTAAATCATATGCAATATTTCCATCTTCATCTACTTTTTTTGTAGCAGTTATAGCCTTTTTAAGTTCATCTTTTCTAATATCAGGTTTAGATAATTCTTTATAAAAACTTTTTATTCTTTCTTTATCTTCTTCGATATATTTTCTTAAAGAATCTTCATCATAAATTTCACTAGCAGTACTTTTTGTATATTTTAATGATTTATCCCCAACTTCTAATTTAGTTTTACCAGCAATATGCATTAATACATCTATGTATTTTTTTATGCTTTCTGATTTATTTTCAAACCTTTTACTTTTTTCAGCAATATCTTTACTTCTCTCTTTCAATGATTTTGCCCTATCAGTATATAATTCATATAAACCAGATAATGAATCTATTTTTTCCTCAAATGCTATATTTAAAGCATCTAAATCTTCTGTTGTAAAATAAACCTCTCCAGTCTCTTCATTATAACTAAATCCTTCTTCTACAACTCTTGCTATTTGTTCGGCTATGCCATAACCTTTTAATTCATCTATATTCATAATTAATTAGCCTCCTTTGGTTTAATATATGTACCTTTTTCAGAACTATTCCAAAAAATCGTTGGATAATATTTTCTGTTAAATTCATATAATTTAGATTCTAATTGATTAACTTTCCAAGAGTTATTTTCTTCTTTAGCTTTTTCAAGGTTGTCCATTAATCTTTTTCTTTTTAATAATCTTTTTTGAACTATATTATTTTCAAACATAATTTATTAATCTCCTTTTATTCCATACCTTCGTCAATATATGCAGCTTTTGTGTCGGCAATATGCAACAATAAAGATAGTTTATTTTTTCTAAAACATTCACTAACTTCTGCTATGTTCCAATCACTTTCAACTCCCATATGATGTACAATGGCCATATATTCTTCATCGGTGATATTTATATATTTATTAACAAGTCTTGCCGATTTATATCCGTGCCCAACTAAAATACCTTGATTTTCAACAATATAATAAGGAACTTTAGTCCAGTTTCCATATTCATCTTTGACATTTCTCGTAGATAATTTATAAAAATTTGTCTTACAAATATCGTGAAATAACGATACTATTGCAATGCTTTCCATTAATTTTTGTGTTTCATCCGCAGTTTTATATTCAAAAAAACCTTCATTTTCACACTCGGATTTCATTCTATTAAAAACATTGATAGAGTGAGAACACAATCCTCCTTCAAACATAGAATGGAATCTAGTACTAGCTGGGGCTTCATAAAAATCTGTTTCTTCTAACCAATTTAATAGGTCTTGCAAACCATCTCTTTTAATCCACTGTTTACAAAGAGCAATAAATTTTTCTTTATTATTTTTCATTAATTTGTTTTCTCCTTATTTCCAATATTTTTTGAGCTTCTTTATCTAAATTTTGGCATTCATATAGAATATAATCATCGTTTTTTTCATTCATCCATATTAGCCATTTCTTGTCGCTTAATTTTAGATTAGTTTCATATTCTAAAATAAATTTATAGACAGCTAATTGTAAACAATAATGATAATAATTACAATCAGGTATATTATCTAATGGATATAGCATTTTTTTATCATTATATGATTCAAATTGAATATCTTTATTGGTTTTATAATCTAATATAATAATGGCATCAAGTTTTTTAGAATAAGCAAGGAAATCAATTGCCCCTGCAATATCATAATCTCTACTCCCGACTATTTGTTCGAGACCAATTACGATAAGTTTATCTTTAAATTTATTGTAAAAACTTTCACAAATATTTTTTAATTTATTCCAAACTGGTGCTATGGCATCATAGCCAAATTCCCTAATTACTTCTGATTTATTATAATCATATAATTCTTCCCCACGCCATAAAAACTCATTATAAGCGTGCGTGTGCGTTCCTTTACAACAAGCAAAATCTCTGTCATAATGCCACATATTAATTAAATCTTCTTTTGGTATTCCATCTTTTATAGATTTAAATGTTGCAATTCTATCTTCATCAAACTCTTGCTCATATTCTCCAATTAAAGTTGTAACCGATATACCAACTTGAGACTCACTCCCATCATCTTCTAAATAAGTATATATATGAGGTTCTTCGTAAAATGTATATCTTTCAAATTTTTTAAGTTCTTGCTTGACATAATTAATATCAAAGTTAGTCATCTAAAGGATTCTCGCTTCCCGGTATTTGATGTTCATTAGGGTCATCTGTTCTTTCAGGAGTTTTATTATCCCAATCCCATTTATATCTATACCATAATTCTCTTGGTGTACGATAAAATCTATAACTAGGATAATCAAAATAAAGGTCTACTTTAGGAACCAAACCAGTAATACGATTTTTAAGAACTTCAACCACTGTTTCATATTTAATTGGTTCTTTACCTTTTTTGTAATTACCTCGTTCATTTAATTCTCCTGCCCTTTCACCATCTGAATATCTATGAACACTAAATACCATATGAGCCAAGTTAACAATGTTAGAACTTCCCGAAATATCTTCTTTTGTTACTCTTATTTCTCCGGTTTTTCTAGGATGTGCTACTAAAAAAACTAACACATTATATTTTTTTGCAAAATTAATTAAATCTTTAATAAAATTCTTTTCTGCCTGCAAACGACTTTCTTCGTCACATTCTAAATCTACCATCATCAAATTATCAATCAAAAATACTTTTGTTCCAAATTTACGAGCCATTTCTTCCATTTTATGCAATAATGTAGATGCCGTTGTGTCAACACTATCATCATAAATCATAACTCTTCCGGAATACCATTGCTCCATTTTTAACCTTGATTGCTGGTCAAAACAACGAACGTGTCCTCCATCTTTAAGAGTTATATGCTCTCTATTTATCATATTAGTTTCGACCCAGTTTTTTAAAACTGGAGCCGGTAATTCGCCACTAAATACGAAAACATCATATCCCTGGTCTAATGCTTGACAAATAGCCACTTGATTAACAAAAACTGATTTACCCTCGCCTGACTTACCGGTTATTATATTAACCGTTCCAAATACTAATTTATATATTTGATTATCCAAATCTGTTATTCCGGTCAATAATCCTTCGGCATTTTGAATGTCAAACTCTTCAGCTTTTGCTAAATCAAGAACTCCTTCAACTGGAAGCTCTATTGGATTATATACATATTCAAGAACTTTTTCTTTGTTAAAAAAATATAAAACTTCATTAGCATCTTTTGGCAATTTACCATCTAATGGATTTCCAAAATCATCAATTGGCTCGGTAACTTCTACATAATATGTTCTCCAAGTACCTAAACGATTACAAATTTCATTTCGTGCTCTAATACCGGGTTCATCATTATCTCCCCATACAATTATTTTTTGAAATTGCTCTAACCAATCCCAACATTGTTCTATCCACTTCATATTATTACAACCGTTTGGAACTGAAACAACATTCATATAGCCAGCCTCAATAATAGACATACAATCTGGCTCTCCTTCGGTAATAACCAAAGGTTTAGACGGGTCAACCCTATTCATATTAAATAAAATCGGTGTAAAATCAACATTTTTTTGAAACCAACACTTAGATTCACCTTTTTGTGGTTTTCTCGAAGGACGATATTTAGTTGATAACAATACATCATTATCATCATAATAATGAAATACCGTATTACCTTTATCATCTTCTTTAATATCTAAATAATCTAATGTTTTTTTGCTGATTTTTCGCTTGTTCCAATATGATATTGTATCATTTTCAGGCTCTTTATCTTCGTGTAGTGGATATTTATAAGTTGGTTTTGAATGAACGCCTTTCATACTAAAATTATATTCAATATTAGTTTTTTCAAATAATGTTCTCACGGCTTCAATATATGTCATACCTTGGTCTTGATATAAATCAATAATGCCATAGTTGCGATTGCACCCAAAACAATGGAAACTATTATTTTTATCATTCCATATAAATGAAGGGTTTATATCTTTATGAAAAGGACACAAACCCTTTTTAGATTTTTCATCCCAACGGGCTACTCCTAGATACTCGACTATTTCTTCCATAGCCTGACCATCATAGATTCTTTTAGCTTCATCTATTTTTTCTTGTGGAATTAGCATCCTTAGCCCTCCTATCTCTCTACATTCTCAATATTAAAATGGATTTTCATCATCAGAATAATCATTATCATCGTTATATTCTTCTGGTTCAGAATCTTCTACTCTTGGTGCTCTATCGATGTTGTGAGGTGTTTGTGCTGGCTTACCATCTTCATTACTGCTACCAGGCAATTCAAATTCAAAAACAGTGATTTTAGTATTTTTTGGATACTCAACCGCATTGGTTTTTTCGTTCCAAAAACCTTCATTATCTAATTGCATTTGAACATTGGTAATCGTATCTCCAACTTCAATATGTTTTTTTAATTGATTATATGCTTTACCAACAAATCTAACATATTTATAAGATTCACTAACATATCCATTTTTTGCAATATTATGTTCTACTTTTGCTTTATCAGAAGCTATGTCTTCGTTAATTTTACGGCTAGTAGACATATCAACTAATGCAAAATTATTTTTATCATCGATATTCCAAATTTTAAATCTACTATCTGAAAATGCTCTCATAATTACTTATCTCCTTCTTTATTTTTTAAATCTTGTAGTTTTGTTAATAAACTATGTAATTTATCTAAATCATCAACATTGTTTGGATTGATTGTTCCAATTTCATCTTCACATAATTTCTTAACATCAGGATTTTTGCTTCCTCCAAGTTCTTTAGCAACAGCAATAATATCTTTTCTTACTTTAGCTAAATCAGAATTATCATCAACCACTTCCTTGTTAGAAACTGCTTTTTTAGGAACGGGTTTCTTTTCTGGTTCTTCTCCTGAATTTGCCCATTTAATAATTTGTTCTCCGTGTTTCTCAGTTAATAATGTTGCTCCTTGACCTTCAAATATGTGAGTATTATCCTTTTGAACTTCTGCGGTATTTGTCTTTTGGTCAATTAAAAATGTACAAGTAAATTCATATTCAAAACCATCTCTTTGTTTTGCTCCAACTCCTAATTTCTGAACAGACATTTTACCTGTTTTCTCATCTTTAGTTGCCTCATATTGGTCTTTACCTCTCATTGTTGCAATAATGTGAATTGGACTTTCTGCAAGTGCTTCGATAAATTTGTTATGTCTTGGCGTAATTTTAGACCAAGCCTGATAAGTTCCTCCAGCCTGTGTTTGTAAATCTAAACATCCACCTTTTCCTTCCCATTCGTGAGATGTTGAATCGATAATTAAAATATCATAACCTTGCTCCACTGCAAAATTAATAAGTTCAACATATTTTTCTGGATTATGAGGAGCTTCTACATCAACGATATCATAATCAAATTCATTGGCATAATAATATCCTCTTTTTTGTTCGGTATTTCCCATAAGAATTTTTGCTTTCTTACCGGTTTCTTTTTCAATTTCATTTGCCATACCTGTTGCTAATCTTAATGCACCATAAGTTTTTCCTCCGCCAGATGGAGCCATTAAAGCAACTTTAACACAAATCTTTTCTCTTTTCGCCTTTTTAACTTCAAATCCCATTAACTTTCTCTCTCCTTCCTTACAAATTAAGTGGTCTCATATGGCGTGCCCGAGACTACTATAATAAGATTAGCACGAAATATCGTAATTGTCAATAACTTTTTGTAAAACTTCAACAAATTTCTTTGCTTCTCTTATTGTATTATTAATTCCAACAGATATTCGAATAGTTCTCATTGCTTCATCGTACGTATATCCACTGGCCAAATAAGCACTAGACGGTTTTTCTTCGCCAGAACTACAAGCACTACCTGCTGAAATGTAAATACCATATTTATTAAAAATTTGTACGGCCGTTGTTGCCAACAAATTATTAAATGTAATATTAATTGTATTATAATGTTTTTTAAATTTTAACTCATTAAATACAATCTTCATAAACGATGTTCCGTCATCATTATTTTTATAATATGATTTATAATTATTTTCTAAATAACTATAAATATAATCTATTATTTTATTTATTTGTTCCTGATTCCCATTTATATTTTGAGTTGCTTCCTCAATAGCTTCTCCAAAACATATAATAGCTGGGACATTATAAGTTCCACCCCTTAAATTATTTTCTTGCGTACCATAAATTAAAGGTCTTATTTTATCTTTTTTATCAAAATTTTTGTTTATATAAAGAATACCACAACCAAGTATTCCTCCAAACTTATGACCACTCGCACTAGCAAATATTACGTTTGACATACTGTGTAAATTTATTTGAACTTTCCCAATGGCCTGTGTTAAATCTAAAAAATATTGTTTTGTCGGATTAGAATTTATTTCATCAATTAAACATTCTCCAGTTTCACTCACTATCATTGGAATGGTTTTTATATTTCCATTATAATTATAATCCATTCGTGCAAATGAATGATGAGACCTCTCATCGACATCTAATATAAAATTTGCTTGTATCAATGAATTGCTCTCAGAAGCTCCACTTGTAAATATAATTTCATCAGAATCACAACCTAAAGCTATAGCAACTTGCTGACGGGCTCTCTCAATAGCCACCGCCGCCTTCTGTGCCCCGAAATATGCTGCACTAGGGTTATTATACCCTTCACGATAAATCTTTTTCAAAACGGCTAAAACGTGCCTTGTAGGAGGCATTGTTGCATTGTGGTCAAAATTGATATATTTATGTTTTCTAAACATAAAATTTTACCTCCTCAAACATTTCTTTGGTAACTATAGATTTGATGGGATACCCACCCTCTTTAGTAAACACATATGTATGAATACTTTTATCTTCAACATCATAATTATATGAATGAAATATCTTTTCTTTTAAATTATCTCTCATATAAATCCTATATATTTGAAGACCATTTACATAATCTCTATCCTCTAATAAATCAAAAATATCGTCAGAAAATGTTTTTATTTCATCCTCATTATAATAATCGTGCAAACACGATATATGTTTACATTGGCAAGTTGGACTTGAGCAATATCCGTTATAATCATTAATAACTTTATCTATTTTCCCATTTTTAGTTCTTATATAAGTATTTTCTTTGATTATCATATTAACCACTCACTTTTTCTACTAAATCCGCTTTTATTAGGTCATATATAATATCTAATCCATTATCATATTCCCAACATATATTATTTTTATGTATTTTTATTTTTCTAGTTTTACTAGGAATTGAATATGCTAAATGTTTTTTAATACAATATTCACTAGGCATAGGCTTTCTAACACTTTTTATAAAATATTTACCTTTTTCAAATTCAAATCCAAATTTCTCCAATTCTTTTAAATCAACATTATCTTTTATCTTTAACATATTTTCTCTAATTATCCTTTCTTACTTCTTACTTATTTAATTTTCTCCCACAAAATGGACAATAATTTATATCAACAAACCTATAACCATTGCCAGAATTAATCATTAACCCAGCCTTTTCATCATTAGCACCTTTTAAAATAAAAGCTTCAAGCCAATCAACAGCATAATCATCTATTGCTGGAATGTATTTCTTATGATATCCAGCAGTATTTTTCCAATCGTCTGTTTTTATTGTTTTTCCGTATATTTTTATTTCAGAATCTCCTATATGACAATAAGGACATTCTTCCTTAATCGTGTTCTCAAAATTAATATATTTATTTCTACCCAATATCATAAACTCCTACTGTTGCCCCTTGGCCAAGATTTTGTTCAATATTATATTTATCATTATCTATTGGTTTTTTATTTTCGTCTAAAACAGTCGATTCGTCTAATTTAAATATTTTAATACGACCAGAACCGTCGCCATCAATTCTAAGTAAAATATTTCTGCTAGCGCCAATATTACCTAAATATTCACAATGACGTAAAGCCTTTTCTATAGTATCTAAATCTTCTTTTCTTCCAATAATTTCATAATATCTTTTTTCCATAATTTTAATTCTCCTTTTTTACTTATTTAAATAATTCTTTAAATATTGCTTCTATAACATTAACTACAACCGAGTTGCCTGCTTGTTTATATAATTGAGTATCAGAGTTCGTTTTAGATGCTTTATTGAAATCTTCATCATCAAATCCCATTAACCTCCAGGTTTCTCTAGGTGTTAATTTTCTTATTTTAGGATAATCATTTAATAAAATATTCCAATTTTGACTAGCTTCAGTAGTAATTGTTGGGCATAATCCTTCTTTATTGTATATACTACCAGCTTGTTTATTTTTGTATAATCCTCCATCTCTAATTACTCTCAAATCATAATTAGGAGGCAATTCATTTCCAATATAATTAGTCGTTCCAGCTCTTTTATTTGGAATTGTAGTAATCGGTCTTGCAATATCTAAATTTATTCTACTATCTTTATTTTTAAAATTTGATGTTCCAGTTGAACTGATATAATCTATCATTTTATGAGATAAATAATATTTACTATCTACTTCATCCTCCAACATATCTTTCATCTTTTTCTTTAATATTTGTGGCGCGGGAAAAGAAAATTTTTGATTCAAATCTTTTCTGATACTTACAACAAATATTCTTTCTCTATTTTGAGGTATTCCATAATCTTTTGAATTTAAAACCTTGTAATATGATAAGTAACCTAAGTTATTTAATTTATTTATATAATCATCTAAAATAAGCTTATGTTTCTTTGATAATAAATTTTTAACATTTTCCCATATCATATATTTTGGTTTTAATTCTTTTGCGATTCTAATGACCTCATATATAAGACTACTTCGAGTTCCGCTTCCTTCAATGGCTCCCGCTTGTTTGCCGGCCAAAGAAATATCTTGGCACGGACTTGAGTTCCATATTAAATCTACTTCTCCTAATTCTTCTTTTTTAGGATAATAATCTACTATACTTTTTGGTTCGATATTAGTATTATAAATAGCATTATAAGATGCTATTGGGTATTTATCTATCTCTATAACATCAAGAGTTTTGAAGTTGTACCCCCCCCCTCATAAGGGCTTTACGAGGAGCACCAATACCAGCAAAAAGTTCTATAACTTTAAGTGGTTCCTTCATTTAAAAAATCCTTTCTTACTTTAATATTTCTAATGCTTTTTGGTATTCATAAATTGTAAATCCAAGTTGACAATCACATCTAATTAAAAATGGTCTTAAATGGCACATATCACAATCATCGTCTATAATTATAAACTTACCTTTAAAATTATTGTCATCTAACCATTTTTGTATTTCTAATCCTCTTTGTTGATATAATACTGGCGTTGTATCTATTACTTTTATATTAGGATTAAATCCTGATTTCACTAATAATTCTTGAAATTCATTTTTATTCATTCTATATCTCCAAGAACTACTAATAACTATGTCATATGAGATTTTATTATATAGTTCATTAAGCCAACCAATGGCCTGTTTATTATTTAATTCTTCGTGGCCATATTTATGTACATTATAAGACCACGTCCCATCACTGGCTTTCTCCCAATAAATAGTTTCAACAACTCCATCTATATCTAAAAATATAACCGGTTTAATCATCATACTCATTATTATATCCTGAAATCGATGAATATCTTCCAAATATAAATGCTTTTAATTCATCGTCATCTTTTAATAAATCTTTCAGTTCTTCTGGGTCTTCAATTTCTCCTCCAGAATGTATCCACATCCAATCTTTATTCTTTTCTAAATCAAATTCTTGTGGACTTGGAAATTTAATTATTTCTACACCAAATTGATACATCTTATGGCATAAAGCAAATAATTGTCCTGTATCATCACATAAACTTGCAAGACAAGTGAACTTTTCATCTGGAGTTCTAAGTTCAAAATCTCTTCCTCCCCAGTCATTATTAATGATGGTTAACTTCATCGGTATCTCAATATTACTATTATCTATACTTAATGAGTTTGTAGAGCTACTATTAGTTTCAAATGTATTCTTTCTAACCTTCTTCATATATCTAATTCTCCTTATTTTCTAATTAACCCCTCCGAAGATGGTCGGCGGAAATACTTCAGCCTACGTAATATTGGCGAAGGGTAAGAGCTTTACGGTAAGCCAAATTCACCTATCATTTGTTAATAAAAGGAACCCTCTATGCCTAAAATAATTTATTCTACGTGTTCACCATTTATAAATATTCCATAATAATATTCATTTCCAAAAAATATAAAATCATTGTATGGTAGCGTAGAACCTTCATCCCATTCAAATTCAATGTCGTGTGGGTTTAATATAAACTGGTCGATTTCGACGGGTTTAGACCATCCTAATCCTTCTTCATCAAATTCTTCTTTTGGCATTATTTTAACTTCAATTTTCATCTTCTTTATCACCTCGTAATTCACATAAAGTTGTATATGAATACTCATCTTGAAGTAAATCGTTCTCATTTAAGTATTCTAACAATCCCATAGCTTTATTAAATTTGTCTTCCATTTTTTTATTTTCTCTTAATAAATCATCATATGATGGTGGTATTTTCTTTAATCGCTTACAAGCATCAATTAAATTTTTCACATCAATACCACTTGTAGTAGTAGCCATCCCATTCACTTTTGGTATATCAACAAGCATTCGCCTTACAATTTCATCAACATCATTTGGGTCATTTACACATAACATCTCAATCTATTTCTCCTTTTATAATTTTATTTGCGACTATCCTCAATAACATATGTGCAACTTGTTTTTATTGGAATACCAAATATATTTTGTGAAGTAAAATATCCACTACAATTATTTTTAGCTATATTATAATTAAGATAACTAATCCCTATAAATGTTACCAACATAATAATTAAGCTTATGATAATTATAAAGTTTTTGTTCAAAAATAATTTCCTCATTTCTTCCACATCCTCTCATTTAACCTCTCATAATACTTCCACTTTAAATAGTAATATATTGCTTTTATATAATGTTTATCATAATAACAAGCAACATATCGTCTATATGCATAAATTTCTTTAGATATCACACAATAAAAACCTCCTTACTTGACATTCACTATACAAACAATAAATGTAAACTTATTATCTCTATACTAAATGTTAAATTTCGTCTTCTCCTTCTCCCCTTTAAAACCCCTTTCCCTCAACCATCATCCTCTATCTTGCCTTAAGTCTATCACAAAATAAAAAATATGTCAAGTTAAAATTGATAAAAAAGAGGAACTTTGATAAAAATTAATTTATTTTTGTTCCCCTTTCTATTTTATTTATTATTCAGCAACAGTAACTGTTACAGTCCAATCTTTAGTAGTCGTTCCATCTTCAGCAGTTATTGTATAAGTTACAGCATTAGTAAAGTCATTTGCTGTTGTTCCACTAACTTGAGCTGTAGAACCAACTTTAGCAGACGCATCTTCAGATAATGTAAATGTTGCAATTAATGCTGTTACGTCTGTTCCATTTGGAACTTCTACGCCAATAGCTGCATTTTCACTATCTATAGTTCCTTCGCTTTCTCCAATAACATATGTTAAGATTTCAGCTTCGCTTTGGTCTGCCATATCATTAACAATATCAATCATTTCAGCAATTTTTGTTCCTAATGCACAATTTTTAAACATTGGACAAATGTCGTTGTTAATTTGAGAAATAAGAGTATCACTAATTTTGTTTACAGTTTTTTCATTTTTGCTGGCATCTAATATACTATTTATAATAGAAGCAACATTTGTTGAATCTGATGCTCCACACATTTTGTCTAATGAAGAGACCTGAGTATCAGTTAATAAATCTCCGCTATATTTAGTTTTAGATTTAAGATTTGAATAAACTGTATCAATAATTTGTCCTAATTGTACTTGAGCAGCAACTGGACAACTTTTATCAATACTTTCAAATGTTATATCATTGTAAGTATAAGCCATTGTAAAACCTCCTTATTATTTAATTGTTATAGAATCTTTTGAAACAAAACCTTCTTTAACTTCATAACTATCTTCACTGATACCAACAATCTTTGATTCAACATTTCTTAATGTTTTCATTGGCGCTTCTAAAGTATGACTTCCATATGTTCTTCCATTAACAATTACTTTAGTGCCAATCTTGATAGTTTTTGGTTTTTCTTCTTTAACTTCTGGTTTAGTTTCTTTTACTTCTTCGATTTTTTCAACCTTTTTTGTTTGGTTCTTTTTATTTGCCATTTAAACCATCCTTTCTTTCTGCATAAGAAGGGAATAGCCCTTCATTATGCTTTTTTTATATTTGCTGTATTCATTGCTGCCCAAACAACATATTTGCCATTTCTTTTTGCACTCAATACAGCCCTGTTACCTTTTAAATCGGTAATATAATAATAATCATCATATTGAACTAATTTTTGTCCAGTATAACTTACCAATTTAGTTGGCACAACTTTGTCTCCAACGGCAAAACCCGCTGGAGCGGTATATGGAGAAATTGAACTTTCTGCCATCCAACCTAAATCACCAGTTGTATTATATGGATATGGATGCCCATCGGCTCTTCTAGTAATATTTGTAACTTTATTAGATACAACCATACCAGGATTGCCTCCATCGGCATTACCATATAATTGACCATTAATTACAACCTTATCTCCAATATTATATTTATAAGTTGGAGTTGGTGTTGGCTCTGGTGGAGTAGGTGTAGGTTCATCCCCATAACCATTTAACTTAGCTTCTTTAATAATTGTTGGATAATCTTTATAAGCAATGTCTGTATCAAGATTTTCTCCGTATCCGCTAATTCTACCATCAGAAGCGGTTTGCCACATACCATAAGAAGTTACATATTGTGGTTTAGAACCATATCTAGCAACCCACTTATCATAATTTGTTAATTGGTCAATATTCATTTTTTCTTTAAATCCTGAAATATCAGAAGCATAAATGCCTACATAAAATTTCTTTGCTTCTAAAGTTTCACAAAATCCTTTTATAGCAGCAGTTACACCGTCTTTGTTTCCTGATTGCCAATGCTCATCTTCAACATCTATATAAATTGGATATTCAAATTGTTTTCCTTTTAAACAATTTTCATACATAAAGTTCGCTTCTGCGACACCTTTATCGTATGTATTAGCACAACTAAACCAATAACATCCAACAGGAATGCCTCTTGCTTTAGCATCGGCATAAAACCCCTCAAAACATTTATCTTTATTATAAGAAACTCCAGTTCCATAACCAGTAAATCCACCACGTAAAATTACAAATTGGTTATATTCACTATTTTTAATAGCATTAAAATTAATTCCTTCTTGCCAAGCAGATAAATCTAGTCCTTTCTTTTCAGTAGTTGGAGTAGGACTTGGTGGTGTAGGAGTTGGTTCTTCATATGGTTTAATATCACTTTCATTCATCCAACCAAGGTCTCCTGTGGTATTATATGGATGTGCTGCACCAACAGCAACTCTTGTGATATTAGTAACTTTATTACTTACTGAACCACTTGGATTAGCAGCATTTGAACTAACATATAAAGCACCATTAATAACTACTTTATCTCCTACTTTATACTTATAAGTTGGTGTTTGAGCTGGATAAACAGTAGTCCAATCATTACTTGACGCAATCCATTGTCCATCAGCAATTCTATACCATTTATATCCACTTGCATCAGCAGTTTCATAAAAATTATAATATCCTTTAGATGCAAAACCTAAAATACTTTTATCTGTTCCTGCGCCAGTTCTAACTCTAAGGTCAGAAATTTTAACTTCAATTTGATTTTTATAAATGTTTTTATCAACATTTGGTGTAATTCCACTTGAACTACCATCAACCCATTTTTGAACGTCATCTGGTAAATAAATAAAACATCTAAATGTATAACCAGAACCTAAACCCCAACGTCCATTAGAGTTAGTTCTTGTTTGATTCCAGAATAATGTTGAAGAACCATATCCAGATTCTGATGTGTATGTTGAACTTGATGAATTGACTTTTTCAACAATCCATACGTGTCCAGCACCATCTGAACCAGATAATGTTGAACCTTTCATTGCACAACCAATAGCTCCAACTCTTGGTGTAGAACCAATTTTTAATCCGGCAGCAGTTGCTCTTTCTGGGAAGTTTTCAGCATTACAGTTTAATGTTTTATAAGTACATCCGCTTGTTCCTCTACATAGATTAATAATTTCGTTAAATCGCGCACTTGCATATCCTACACAATTGGCCAACACCGTTGCTTTAGGGTCATTTGGGCTACCTTTAATACAAGTTGACCAACCACCTGTGCTAGTAGTCATATAATTTAAATTACCACTAGGTTTAGTTGTTCTCATTGAAAAACCAGTAGCACCAATACCTTCAATTTCTTCTTCATTAGTATTTTCAATTTGAGCATCAATAGAAGAATCATTTAAATCTTCAATAGAATCTTCGTTAAAAGTAGTTTGAATACCTTGTTCTTCATTTTCAAGATTTTCATATTCTTTTAATAATTCTTCATTAAGTTTGATTTCTTCTTCCATATATAAATCCTCCTTTGTTACATAATAGATATATATAAAAGCCAAAACCCCCTGTTGTTTCTTTTATATTATATGTCTAATCTAAGTTGTTCTTCTTTTGGTTCATTATTTTCTTCTTCATCTTTACTTAATACCTCAACAGGTATATTCAACATAAATATATCTTTAATTTTTAACAATACTTTGCCTGCGTATATTAAATTAGCACCCTTTAATAGAATAGTTGTTCCAGTTAATGTCGTTACCATAGTTCCATTAATTGTTGCAACTTCCATAGGGAATACGATTGTAGAAGCATAAATTAAAGCTAGTCCAATTAAAGTAAATACGGCCTTACTAATTCCACTAACTAACTTTTCTTTATTAAATTCTTGTTTTAAATCTGCCAATTTTGTTCCTATAAGTATGTTTGCAAGCATCAGGCAAATTAAAGATACTATAACTTGTACAAATTCTGGCATAATAAATCCCCCTTTTAATCGTTATCTAACATTTCTTGAACTTTATCTCTGTATTTTTCTGGCACATCATCAATAGTAATTTTACCCATTTTAACTTGTAAATAATAAAACTTAACCATTTAATACCTCCATAATCTCTAATACAGCCTCTTCAAGAGCGTCAACTCTATCATTAACTGTAATTTCTCCTGATGGTGAATAATTAAGATATTTCATAGGGTTTGCTTGTACCATTTCTTCTGTAATATGACTTTGAGATACTCTGAATTCATTAGTGTCATATACATATTCTGTGCCTTCTTCGGTTTTTCTTGTTTCTACAAATGAATTAATCCATACATCTGCTAAATTACTTTTTGGCAATTTCATATAAATGTATACTGGTTGTTCATTAGTATATACTGCTTCTCTTGTTCGCATTTGAAATAACCTCCTTTGCTTTTTTAATAATTCTTTCTAATTTGATTTGTTGAGAATATTTATAACTCCAGCTATGGACAAAGTAACCATAATAACTTATGGCTCTATATGCCGTAATTAAATCCATCTCATAACCATTTCTCTGTATACTTCTATATAAACGATTTGCTCTATTAAATATTCTCTTTCTCACCGATGTTTTATTTGTTCTTATTCTATATCCCATCATATCAATATCTCTACTATCTAATTCGAAAAGTTGTTCATTCTCTTTAAGAGTTAATCCTAAATTGTCTTTAAGATATCTTTTCATTTGTTTAACGGCAGATTTCATATGTTTTTTATTTGAACCAAAAAGAATAATATCATCCATATAAAATAATTGATGATGAACTAAACGAACTCTTTTACCTCTTTTATATGTATATAATTGTTCGCTTACATAATGATATAAATAAGATAAATAATAATTAGCTAAATATTGAGATAGATAAGAACCAATACTTAACCCTTGTTTATAAGTATCTATTAATGAATATAATAAATATAATACTTCTTTACTCTTAATATCTCTAGCTAATAATTCTTTAATTCTATTATGGTCAACACTTGGATAATACTTGCGAATATCACACTTAAAAACCCAACGGCATTCGTAGGGTTTAGTTCTTATCCAAGTTTCTATGGCACTTTTACCAAAGACTTGACCTTTATTTCGTAAACTAGCACATTGATAGTAGCCAACCTTTGCTAAAAACATATGCTGGCAAGATTCAACGGCTATATAATCATAACATTGTTGTTTTATACTTGCTATGCCAATCTCTCTTATTTTACCACTAGAGCCATCGTGTCTCTGTTGATATTCGATTGGACTCATATGCACATTTTGATGTTTTATTTCTTGATACATCCTATATGCAATATAATCAACTAAAGGAAATAACTTTGTAATATCTTCATAAGCAATGTTTCTTAAATAATGCGCTACAGTTGCTCTATTGGGAACTTTTTTATTATGTTTCTTCATAACTTCAATTGCATAATCTGCAAAGAAATATGATGTGTCCTGTCGTTTCCAACGATTACGTCTTAAGCAATCATATATAGATTTACGAACAAAAGCATATGAAAATTGGAATTTTCTTAAGTATGTTTTCATATATCTTATTCCTTTCAAAGCGTCAAGGTCGTTCTGATACACGTATGTGGATTGTTTTCATTGATTTTTTTTCTTTCTTAGTGGAAGGTGCTCTACTAGACCCTTTCCTTTCAGCTTTAAACTTCTAGTCTAACTAAGACTAAAGATAAACTTTCGTTTATGCCCTTCTTAGGTGCGATGTTGAGCCAAATGACAAATACTTTATATTTTTTTTAAAAAGATAAGTATGTAGCTAGTTATTTATTTTTTAGGTCGCTTTGATTTGCGCGCAAGGTAATTCCAGTTCGTATTCGACAAGTCATTGTTAGCATTCAAGTAAGAAAGACCAGCATTCGTACCATTATTCAGATTGCCAAGAAGAAGGAAAGACCCAGCTGGCTCAACATCCTTATATATGTGAAAAGACCTTTATCAGCACAGTCTTGACACCAAATTTATTTTGCGAGGGGATTATCCCCTCTTGGCTTTACAGCCAATTCACCCCTATAGGAGTTATGTTACGCTAAAGTACCACCTGTTGCATTTATAGAAAGGCGCGCAAGGCAATGCCAGTACGTATACGACAAGTCAGCGTGAGCATTCAAGCAAGAAAGACCAGCATGCGCACCACGATTCAGAATGCCAAGAAGAAGGAACTCTCTTTGTCCACTCGTTCCATTATCTACATATAATCCATCTGCATATCCTACGCTTGAACCAGATTGTGATGCTCCAGCTTCAGTAGGTATAGCAACGCCATTAGTCAAATCAAGTTGCATTGCAGTAATATAATTCCAAGCATTTAATGTAGTTGGCTGCATTGAATAACTTGATTTATTATAAGTTGATTTAATAGTTGCTACGGTAGTTGTTAACTTAGTAGAGTCGTTAGTTACATAAACTTCTCTTTGTCCTGTTGAACTTACAATATCCATAATTGCATTTCCGGCAACTTCATATCCGCCAACCATCATTTCAATTCCATCTAATACCATAGGGAATTTACCATTAGTTAAGTTTCCTGGACATCCATCTCTACCTAATACATTATCACTAAATCCAGATTGCCAATGCATTGTACTGATATAAGTTGTTGTTGGCGCTGTAATTGAGAAAGCATCATCAACATCAACATAAACATAAGAATATGTATTATCATCTTCATCTTCTACAATAGATGTAATAACTACACTATCAGCAATATTATGCATATGTGCTTGTCCTCTATCGTGGTTTGTTGAACTTCCTGCATTACCAATAGATACAGAACTTCCAACAACTAAATTAGCAGCTTGTGCTGTTGTTATTTTAACCCTCTTAACATCACTTTCAGCGGCAGCCAAAGCATATTGGAAATTATAACTTGTACATCCAGCCATAACTGATTGTGTGTTTCTAGTTCCATATTTTAACCAGAATGTTGTTAAGAAATCTTTATATTCGCTTGTTAATCCGCCAGTATAATAAGTTCCTCTATTATGATAATTAGTTACCTCATTACTATATGAATTATTTCTTGCTGGTTTTAATCCTTTTAATGAACGTCTTCTTCCTTGACTATCTAGTCCTGCCACATATTTAGCAGTTAAGAACCAAGGACTAACAGTTCCATCTTTTCTAATTGCGTGAGCAACTGGAGTAAATCCATCTCTAGGAATATAACTTCTTTCGTAATATTGTTTAGTACCATCATTGTACCATTTTTCATAATAAGTTCTTTTTATAACAAAAACATCTTGTAAATAAGTTGTTCCATTATATGTATAAGTTTTAATTGTGTCTTCAGTATCACCATATTCAGGCATACCTTTTAAATATGTAATGTGTTGAACGCCGTCACTGTCAACAAAAGCATTACAATCATATGAATCGAATGCAACACCATATGAACTTGTTTCATAAACAGCATTTGTTCCTGGTGTTATTGTTTGACCAGCATTCTTTCCGGTTTTTGTTCCTGCTGAAGTATGAGATGTTGCCCAAAGGTCAAACTCAAGACCATAAATTCCATCATCAGCAGTAATTGCAAAATAATTTTCTAAACCCAATTCAAGATTTTCTCCTAAGTCAATTTCAGGATAAACTTGATTGGTCTTAGCTGAATCACTATAAAATTTTACTTTTGACATAAAATTTTTCTCCTTTCTTTATTATTCATTCTCATTAATTGTATTTCCACTTGCTTCCACTTCAAATTCTATTCCTACACTAATATTTGTTACACCAGTATTTATTGGACTTTTTACTTTATCGGTTTTCCCCATATCATACCACATTGTTCTTTCATCCATATTACTCACCAGCCTTTATTTGGAATGTACTAGGAGAAACAATTTCATAAATAAACTTTGTATCATTTTGTTCTAACTTAACATTATATGTATAATATCCAATATCTAAATCAACTGTATCGCTTGGCGTAAACATAAATTGACAAGAGCCAGTAGATTCCTTTGTAATAACTGTTTTATTTTCGTCTCTATAATCTTTGACTATTAATGTAAACTTATCTTGCTCTGCTGGAGCATATCTTTCCCCATTAATATTAATATCAAAAACAAAATCACAATTAGTTCCTTGATATACATAAATATCTCTACGTAATTTATCTATCATTTATATTCCTCCTTTCTATGGATTCCTTGAAATATTCCAATTGTCTCCATATTTTAAATATGTTTTCTTTGCTTTAACCCAATTACCACTAGTTTTATAATAAACTTTACCTAAAGTCCACGTACCATTAATTTTGATATATCCTTTAGATTGGTCTGCTGGAGTTGTAAATGCTGAACTATATGAATATCCTGACCATACTTGTGAATCGGTTGATTTAACTCTACATCTAATATAATATGTTGTTTCTTCATTTAATCCTGTAAAATTATAATATGTTACATTAGTAGTATATGTCTGCAACACTGATAAATTAGAATCACATAATGAATATTCATAAGAATCGGTATTACCAGCATTACTTGAAGTACAATATGCCGTCATCGTAAATGGCATTAAATTACCTGTAGTTACAGATGTAACAGTACTATATGATTGATATGTTGATATAGCGGTTGCCCCACTATAATTGCCGTCTCTTTGCGTATCCTCACGTCTTGCTCTAGTTTTAATGTTGTATGATGTATTAGGGCTTAATCCGCTAATTGTATAAGTTCCGCTTGAAGCAGAACCACTCCAAATACCAGTCCAACTAGAACCATTATTTGTAGAATACCAAACATAATCAGCGGTATTAGTTGTAGACCAGTTCATCGTTATTGATGTTGGAGTTTTACTATTTAATGATTGATAAACAGTTGTCCCACGATTAAATTGTGATAATCCTAGTGCTCCATCAAAAGATGCCGTTCCACCATAATATACTTTTCCATATAAGGTGAATCCCACATTACCAACTGAGCCATCTGCGTTATGATATACATTTATATATTTAGTATCACTACCAGTAGCTGCTGGGAAAGCATAACTATTCCAATATGTTGTAGATATACCCCATAGTCGATTACCATTAACATCTCCTCCCCAGTTATATATTGAGTAATAAGCAACGCTACCACCAATTGATGATAATGTAGCACCTACTTGAGAATAATTTTGAACTACATCAGTTGCATTTTCCCAACATTCCAATTTTAGATAACGACCACCATAAGAAGCGCTTGTTACATAAGCCATTAATTATTTCTCCTTTCTTATGAAATATCAAAATATAATTGGTCTGTACCATTATCTAAATGTTCAGCTCTATCAACTATATTATTATTATTTGTATCATAGACGTTTTTGAACATATCTCCTATAGAAACAGCGCTACCATATGCTGTAATATGCCCACATCTATCTATTTTAATTGGATATACAGCCTGAGTTGTTTGGGCGGTAATCGAATTTGAGTGTTTAATATTAATTGTTCCACTACTTGTAAGTGGACTTCCTGTAATTGTTAATGAACTATCAGTAACATTATTTAACCCTACTGATATAGAAGCATCTGTACCATTATATACAGTAAATGTTCCTATAGCAGTCGTACTTGGGTCATTTAAATACATTGTATATGTGTCAGTAGTTCCAGGAGCACCAGTTCCTGATGTTCTTGAAACAGAACCTACATTATAACCTCTAACTCCTTGTGGAATAGTGAAATCTAAAATAGCGTTTGTGTTAGTTCCACTATTAACAACACTTGCATTTGTTCCAGCGGCTCCAGTAGTTGTAGTACCAACAGTTATTTCTGGTCTTAAACTATCTGCATATGCTTTTGTTGCTGGATGATATGCTGATGTTGGAGTATAAGCAGTCGTATTTGTCTTTGTTAAAACGTCTGTTACACTAACTTTTTGATTAATTAAATAAGGTAAGTTTGTTAATGCATCGGTAATTGCTTGTTGAACTTCTGCTCCGGTATTTGTTAAAGAATATTCTGATATACTAGCCATTTTTTATTTCACCTCCCTATGATATTAAGAAATATATATCTCCATTTTTACCTGTTCCACTACTTGGTGCAGAACTACCGTAATAAGCTCTTGCTTTATTATCATATAATTCTTTACCTTGAGCAGCGGTTAAGGCTTGAGTTGTTGAAGTAGATGTCAATGTATTATTTAATTGCACTGCACCAGCAGCACTTGTGCTCGCAGCATTCATAGATAAAGTTCCACTTGATAAACTTAAACCATTACCTGTGGTTACTTTAATATGACCATATGCTGATGTTGTGGCAACACCATATGTAGTCGCAGTTGATGCGTGATTAGTTGGAGCTTTGCCACTTGATAAACTCGAAATGCTATCATTAAGCAATTTACCTTGATTGGCTGTTAATGCTTTTGTAGTAGAAGTTGATGTAACCGAATCTTCTAATTGTACTGTACCAACCTGACTTGTACTCGCAGCATTCATACTAATAGTACCACTATTTAAAGTTAATCCATTTGCGGCAGTTACTTTAACGTGACCGTAAACAGAACCAGTGGCAACACCATATGTAGTATTAACTGAAGCGTGTGAAGTTGTACATTTATTTGTATACAAATCAGTAAAATTACTATTAATCTTACTTCTTACAGTAGCAGCAGATTCCAAGTTATTAATTGTTTGTTGAGCCATACTATTTCACATCCTTTCATTTTATTTAATTACCGTGTTTAACCATTACCCACGCGTTAGATAAATTTCCACCTTTGGTCATTACTTCAACGCTATCACCATCACTAAGCGTTTCTCCGCTCTTATTTAATAATTTTGTTATTATATTATCTTTATTAGGAGGAAGATACACATTGACGGTTCCGTCTTGATTAACACTATGTACCACAGCCGAAACAAAAGTTGGTATTTTTTGCTTCTTTAATTCGGCTTTTACAATTTCTTCAATAACACTTTTAAATTGTGTTAAATAATTCAAATCAAAATCCATATAATCTCCTCCTATCTTCTCGTAACAACAAGAAAATCTTGATATACTGTTGTTATAAAGTTATGTGCGTTATCAGCCAAATAACTCTTAGTTTCGTCATCTGCCATATTAATATTAGATAAAGCAGAACAAGTAATAGTCATTTGATTGCTACTACCTAGAGAATAAGATATTGATTGTATTAAAAATTTATCTCTTTTATATTTATAATAACTATCTTCGATTGTAATAATATTATCTACAAATAATAATGGATTAAATGTTGTTGATATGGATACTTTTGTTCCTAAAATTCTACAACATCTTAACTCATAATTAGCCCTATCTTGAGCCAATTCATCACTATATATTGCAGCATCATTTAAATATTTAACTCTTCTTCCAATTCTTTGAATACATATTGGAGATTCGGGGTCTTCATTTTTAGCAACGGCAGAAACAATTTTATTATTAATATTATCTCCTACCACATCAACTTCATTTATTACGTTTTCAAAATCATAATTTGAATTTGATGATATAAATTCTTTTTGTTCATCACTAAAATCCCAAATAATAGGTTTATTTTCATCAACCACCGTTTCATTGATTGGAATAAAACACAAATTACCAGTATCATTATAAAAACATTCTGCTCCTAAGATACTAGCAAGTTCCAATATAATTTCCCCAAAGTTTGAACCAGCATCTTTTCTAATTGTGTAAGGAGTTCTTCTACCTTTAAAACTATGGTCATAAATAATTGGCTGCAAATCTAATGAATATCCGCTTCCTGAATCTAAAGTTAAAATTGCTTTTATTGCATTTTCTATTTCTGTTCCCTCTGGAATTTCATAAGTTGTTTCAAGGGTTCCCATATGACCTTCTAACAACGCAAATTTATCAACTAGGGATAAACTTACTTGCTTATCAGAATCGTTATGTTGAACGCTTGGGTTACCCATAATATATATTCCTCTTGGAAACCAAAAAACTTCATCATTATATTCAATACCAACATCTAATCTAAATTTATCATAAACCCAAATTGAATTTATGTTTGGAGTATATTGTCCGTTAATATTGACTAAAGAAATATTAACATTTCTTCTTTGCCCATTTTGATAATTCTCTGTATAATTTCCAGCATCATTTATGATATCTTCTTGTGGAATCTCATAATTAATTTTTTCGTCTGGATATAATAAAAACAAACGATATCTTGAAGTATATTTACCTTTTCTTAAAATCGTTTGTATCATATCAAAATTATACATATTTGAATTATTAACAATTAAGAACTCTCCATATATTGTTTTTAAATATTCATTGGCAATATCAGCCAATGCTTGAATTTGATACATACTATTATGCATAATTAATCACCTATGATAATATATTCATCAGCATCATCTATTTGTGTCCATCCAACAGTAACAACTGTTGCTTGTTGTCTGGTTTCATCTAACGTATTATTACTAGAAGTTGTTACATCAACAATATACTTATGTCCTTTTCTATCTTTAAATAATTTTAATTGATTATTAGAACAAAATTCGTTCCATTTATCTAATAATAAAACATCCTCTTTATAATCATTATTCTCAACCTTACCAATTAAAGCAGAAAAAGAACCACTAGCATAATTAGATTTACCAGTTGAAATTTGAGGATATTTTGTTAAATTTTGATAAGTTGTTTTTGCAAAATTTTGTGATGTGCTATCACTTTCAATGTTTGATTGAAATAACCATACATCATTGGTATTAATTTTATATGTATTTGTTGCAACATCTTCAAGCGTTAAGCCACTTATAGAATAATCCCACCAACAAGTTGTGATTTCATTAGATAATAAAGCTTTAGATATAGACGTTGAATCTTCTTTAAATATATAATATTGATATTTTTTTTGGTTTCTAACATTATAATCTACGATAGATAGTTTATCATTATTTTTAGATGAAATTGGTCTTAAAGTTGTTCCATCTTCATCTAATCTATAAATCGAGAATGTATAACCTAAAGCATCGTCCGATACGCTTTGTGAATTTACACCATTCTCAAAACTAACCAAAGAACGAGTATAATTGTTAGCAACAGGCTTATAAGCATCAACAAATATATTTGAATTTTGACCAAGCTCTTCTTTTTCCAAATGAGCAAAATCTAAATTAATATGACTATAAAAAGTTACTTTCTGTAATACTCCCATATTATACTCCTCCTTTCTCAATAATCATTCCGCTTGGAGTAATCTGTAATTTCCACCAAGTTTCAGTTGCTCTACCAATTGGAGTTCCTCCTTCAAGCCAATAATAAGCGTCGTTCCAACTACTAGAATCTGTCCATACATAATCTGCATATGGACTTATAAAATTAGTTGCCTGTAAGCAAAAAACATTATTTGGAGCATCATAATAAGATGCTGTTACTGTGTCATATAAAAAGAATGTATCTCCGACATCAGGAATATATTCAGCTGGAATATTCTTTTCTAATGTTAATTTATTTGTTCCTGAGTCATAAGATATTATATAAGCAATATATTCTTGTTCTGTTAAACAAACAAATTTTTGTTTTGTAATATCAACCGTATAAGTCGTACTTATATATATAGCAGAACCATCTGGCTCAACCCCCGTAATAGTACCACCAACAAGATTTCCACTACTTTCACTTGGTGATATTGCATAAAAATTATAATCTTTTGCAAATATCATTAAATCTTCTAATCCAAGAGCATCGGTTCCTTCATATCGAGCAATTAAAGCCATATCTTGATAAACATTATTGTCTCCATAGAAGAAATTATCATCAAGTAAAAATTGCATTGTTAGTTGAAAGTCTGTTGGATAAGTTGCAAGTCCGGTATTTTTATAATATATAAGGTGATTATCTCCAATAGCGGCTGTATTTACACCACTATATGGGACATTGGTTTCTATATTTATACCATTTAAATCATAATTTGGTTCTGAATAAATATAATAAGATTCACCTGTTGTAGGAACATAATTTAATGGTTCACTCAACATCGCATATCCTGTCCCTGCGTTATAACTTTCAATAACTCCTTCAGAAGCAGTTAAACCAACTATAATTATAGTATTAGGATATATATCTTGTCCTGGCTCTAACCACAGACTGTTCAATGTGTTATCATCAGATTGTATATAACCAGATGCGTTATTAATGTATAAGGAATATGGTTCAGTTAATACTGTTGTTAACCAAGATACTCTTATACCTTGTTCGTCTGTTTGTTCAGCAACTGGTTGTTCATCATAAGTTACCTCATCATAACTAACTGTAAACATTGATTCAGAACTTGCTATAATACTAAATTCATTTTCACAAATTAATTCTAATGAATAAGTTTCACCATTTTTAAATCCGTCATATTCAAATTCAATATTTGCACTATATGTCTTTTTAGAACTTTTAATTAGAGTTTTACCATTATTATCTATAGAATATAAATTCCATAAATAATAAACAAGAGGTACATTCTCGGCTTGACTATAGCCACCTGTAAAACTTGCGCTCTTACTTGTTAATGTTGTTCCAGCCCCAGTAATTGAAATAACTGGAGTAGACCTTACATATAATAAGTTTTCTGGCATCGTTTCAATAAAATCTGAATATACATTATAAGTATCATCAGCGGTTGGTACACTGCTATAAGCAGATGACACCACTGCTAACCCTGTTGTCGTATCATAAGAGGATATTGTTTTGCTTTCTCCTCCTATTTCTAATGTCATTTGGTCTTTTATGTTTATATTCCTTTGTAAATATACTTGTGTCGTAGTATTAACTGATTGTGTCGCAGTTAATTGTGTACTAGATACATAATCTAATGAAATGGCAATACCTGAATGATTTTGTGTAATAGTCAATAAAGATGGACTAAATACAATTGTATCTCCCGATACTAAATCTGATAATGTATTAAACCAATAATCTACTCCACTTGCTTTAAAATGATATTTACCAGCCGAAAGACCACTACTTCCAACCGTATATGTATTTGAATTTAATGTAATTGTACCAAATGAACTATTTGTGATTTTTGTTGTTGGTAAATAATAAGAACTTTGGCTTGATGAAGAAATAAGTGAAGCAAGTTCTGTAGATGTATCAAAAGATATAATATCAGTTGATACAAGATTACTTACCACAGTAAAAACATACGTATCATTACCAATTACAAAATGATAATTTTTGGCGGTTAATCCACCACCACCAACTGTATATGTATATGTTGTAGGAGAAATTACATTACCATAAGTTATTAACATATTGCTTGAACTTTGGTAAAGTTTTGCAGTCCATTTATAATTGTCTCCATTAACTAAATTTAATGTATTAGGTAAACTAATATAACCTGTTTCTCCGTTATATAAATTGTCGGAGAAATTAGTTTTAGCACCATCATAAAAAATAGTATTATCCATATTATAGATGGTTAATTTATATGCATCAATATATTCTGTAGTATTCATTACCATAGATATTTCATTATTCATACTACCATCTATAGATTTATGAGTTGGCTGAATATTTTTAGGTTGGTAAATCATATAATTCCTCCTCCCTTAAAATTAGCTTAATGAAATATAAACTTCTATATCTTCCCAAGTTAATGTTCCATTATTGTTTTTTAAAATTTGATTTTTTGTTGCATTATATCCTGTTAAAGAAGCTGCCACATTGCTAGGTTTAACCTCTAATTCGCCGCTTCCGTTAGTATTAATTGTGTCCTTATCATATTTAACATTAATTTTTCCTCCGGAAACGTCAATACCATCTCCTGCAAGAGGTATTATTGGTTCGCTCATAGCGTGGATGGCTAAAGCTCTTGCTATAGTATCCTTTGCCATTATTCAACAACCTCCCCGATAACAGTAACATTACCATCAGCATTGCTTAATGCAACCCTAATATCTTCATATGATGACATATCAATCAAATAAGATTCGTTAATGCTTCCTGTACTAACTAAAGTATAATCACTTGCTTGAATTGCTTGAATTGCAACAAATACATTACTTCCAGTTGCTTTACCATAGAATGTTAATGTAGCAGTTGTTGCCGTTGGAGTTTCATTTAAATCACCACAAGAGATAACCATTGAAGAATCACCGCTCTTATTTGAAATATGATAATCAGTTCCGTTACCACTTGTACTTGTATTATCGTGGAATATATGTTTAATTTTTATCATACTTTTACCTCCTTTTTGATTTGAAGTCACCGACATAAATGTCGGCGACCACATATAATTAATGGTACCGACATTTATGTCGCCACCATTTTGGTAAGGATATTAATGTCCTTACCTATTGATTTTTAGTTGTATTAACTAAAGATTTTAATTCTCTTAAGAATTGATTTGCATTGCTTACATTTGGTAATTCTATGTTACCAAAGTTATAATTTTGTATTGATGTTCCACCGTTTGTTATATTAGATACAACGTGAGGTTTTACTAATGTACTTAATAAATTTCTCATTTGGTTGTTGTTCAATACATATTCTGGTCTTGATGGAGTACCGTGTAGCATTGCCAAACCAGTATAGTTAACTTCTCCTCCATCAGCATAACCAGGTAATGAATAAGGTGTATAATTAGAAGCTTGATTTGTTGACATATTATCTACTTTATCAATTTCAGCAAGAATTGCGTTATATTTATTTTTAAAGTTTTCTAATACATCAAGTCTTTGATTAAGTATTTCTTGTTCCCAATTAGCACCCATAAGTTGACTGGCTTTAAGTCTATCTTGCGCTTCCTCATACATATCTGCGATATCAGACCATTCGCCTTTATAATCTTGTAAGTCTTTAATTAGTTTATCCCAATACTCATCTTCTTCTTCTTTCTTTTTATTCAATTCATCTATTTGTTTTTGTGTTTCTTCAAGATTAACTTGTAAATCATAATAAGCATCAGCAAAATCATCAACAACTTGTGGGTCAAGTTGAGATACCATTTCTGTCCAATTTTCGCCTAATAATAAATTTGCAAGATTAGTATTTTTTTCGTTATCAAACTTGTCAAATACTTTATCCCAAGAATCTATATAAGCAGTCAATGCTTCTATTTGTTCTTCTAATGATTGAACTGCGCTATCTTTTTGTTTTTCAATATCTTTAACTGTTGAACTCTTAACAAGGTCATCATAGTTCTTTTTAGCTTCTTTTATTGCATCTTGGTCAGCTTCCCAAACCCATCCAAGGCCTTCTTTATATACCTTTTTCGTCTTTTGAGTCATAGCATTTATTAATGCATCATACGCTTCGGCTAAATCTATTGCCTCTTGTTGCTCTTCGTTTTGTTTCTCTAATGCTTCAATTACATTTGCATAATAATTTTCAACATTATCACGTTGTTCATTAATAGAGTCAAGTTGTTCATTTAAAAATTTTACAACAGCTTTTTGAGCACGTTCATAATCATCATTTTGGTCATCAAGTTTATCTTTAATTTCGTTTAATTTATCAATCTCATCATCATAAGCATCATCTGCGGCCTCTTTTAATTCTTCATATTTATCAATTTGTTTATCTAAAGAATCTGTTACAGCAGAAAGGGCACTTTTAAGGTCACTTTGTTGTTCTTTTAATTTGTCAAGTTTTGCTTTCTTTATTGCTTTCGCTAAATCATTCCAAGCATCCGTACCAGCTGCATATGCTTTTTGTAAATTTTGAAGTGATATAATATATTGATTAAGAGATATACGACCAGCATCATAATCATCTTTAACCTTATCTAATTTTTGTTTTTGTAGTTCTTTATTTATTTTTCTCCAAGCTTCTGTTCCTTGACCAACTTTTCCTAATAAATTTTGTAAACTATTAATATATTGGTCTACTGTAATTTCATTATAATTAAATTGGTCTTTAAGGTCACTAAGAGCAGTTTCCCACCATTCTTTTTCCTTCTTTGTCGAAGAAGAACCTTTTGAACTTGACCTTTTAGAACCACTTGAACTTCTACCCATAGAGGCAGAAAAATTTTGCCTAATTCCAAGCCTTGTTTTATCTATAACCGCATTATTCCTAATATGGTCTGCTTCGACAATATCATAAGCGGCCTGTAAAGCAGCAGCAGACTCAGCATTAAATGCTTGAATATTTGCTTCAATTTGTGCTCTTAACTTGCTGGCATTAACCTCTTGCCCCGCCATAGCTTGGTCGTGCGCGTTTATACTTCCTGCGGCTAATTGCGCAGCACCGGCTTCATCAATTTGTGCTAATTTTAATAATTCATTATAATATCTAGCATCTTCACTTGCTTGAATATCATTAATTTTAGCTTCAGCTAAAGCCTGGAACATATCTGTATTATCTCTAATTAAACCATTTTCATCAACCAATGCATCTAAATATTGAGGATAATCGTTCAACAACTTATCCAAAGTGTCAACTGTGAAATATCCTTTTTCATTATATTCATCCCACGCATCCGATATATCATTATATGCATCTTTAAGAGATAACAATTGTTCTCCTAGTTCTTCAAATTGAGTTCTTGCAATTGCTGTAGCATCAGCAACGGAGGCTAATTGAGGATATAATTCAACTAAAACATCTAAAACCGTCTCTAATGGAACATTTAATGATTTAGACATTTGTATAATATCATTTAAAAAGTTCCAATTTCCTTCTTCGTTTAATGCTTCGTCCAATCCTAATTCTTTAATTAAATCCATATCGGCGAATCCATTTTCGTCCGCTATTTTATGAATTTGTTCTCTAAACCAATCTGAATCAAGACCTTTTTCTAAGGCGCTAGTTATATGAACTCTAAATCCATCTCCTAAATCATAATCTCCGCCAGTTATTAAGTTTTGAATAACGCCACTAAAATTACCCTTTAAAGCATTCTTAATTTTATTTTCATTAAATGTATCTGCTAAGGCTTCTTTGTAATCATCATATATTTCAATTAGATTACCTCTTAAATACATTTTAGCTTCTTCGCTTAAATCAGAATCTTGAATTGATTGAAATACTTTTGTATAATATTCCCCTAGCTTATCAGCCGTAATTTCTGGGTCATTAAAAGCCTCTTCAAAATCAGTAAATGCATTTGCAATATCTTTATTTGCACCTTTTGCATATTTGATAATATTATTTTTATATGTTTCTACTTCTTCATCTATACGTTTTTGACCCTCTTTAGTGAATCCATCGAACCATCTTGATGGAGTTAAAATAAATTCGCCAAAGCTCATACCTGCCCCAAGGTCTTCTGTATCTTCTAAAGCTTTTTTATTTTTCTTTTGCTCTTCTAACTCAATAAGAGTTCTCATATTTTCAATTTGCTTTTCGATTTCTCCATTAGTTGTATTAAGGGCTTTAGTATTTAAATTATATTCATCTCTTAATTTTTTTTGTAAAGATTTAATTTCTTCAAATAAATCCTTTTGTTCAGACACGGAAAGATTGCCCTCTGCAAATTTATTAGAAATTTCACCTAATCTATCATCTATGCTTTGTAAATCTTCTAATTCTGTATTTAAATTTGTTATTTCGTCTCTAACAGCTTGAGTATTTGCTTTTAATAAAGCCATTGTTCCAACAAAAGCAGTTAAAGCAAAGAAAATAGGATGGGCAGCTAATAAATCAAAAGCCCCCTTAAGAGCCATACTTGATGCTGCAACAACTCCTTGAGTTGCGGCAACAGTGCCTAAAGTTTTTATATAAGTAAACATACTTACAATTAAACGCCCAATCATTGTTTTATTCAACGCTTCAACTATCATTTGGAATGCTAATGTTGATGTAGCAGCAATACCTTCGGAAGCAGCTAAAGACATAAATGCTGCAATTGTTTTAACAATAACTGAACCCGATAATATATTTAATATTCCTACAACAATACCTATTTTAGCAGCTAATTGCACAAAGTCATTGTTTGCTAATTTTAATATTGCGGTACCTAAATCGATGACCGTAGTTATTAATTCTTTGCTAAAAGTACTACGAGATAATTCTTCCCAGGCAGCTTTTAATTGGTTTAAATGACCCGTAATAGATTGTAATACTTTTTCATTTTCTTTTGCAGCACTACCTTGACTATTCATTGCAGTTTCAGTAGCTTCAACAGCCGTAGCCCAATTGTTTAAAATTGCGGCAGCATTTTGCGCTTGATATTTACCTGCAATTGTTTCAGTAACATATGCTTTTTCGGCATTTGTTAATTTTGGATATACAGCGGCTAAACTTTCCAATATTTCATAGGTATTTTTAAGTTCACCATTTGCTTTATAGACAGAAATATTTAATTTATTAAATAAACCCTCCATTTGAGCTTGCAATTCCAATGACTCTTCTCCATTGTCATTCATACCTTGCAATCTTAATGTGATTGTCTTTAAACCATTTGCAGCTTTACTTGCATTTCTTGTTACTTCAGTTGCAGCCGTCATCATACCAATATATTGTTCCATAGAGTTTCCAGCATTAGCCATTACGGCAGATGCTTTACCTAAGTTGTTTGCAATATCAGCAGAACTAACGGCAAAATTATTTGAAACTTCATTAACAGCATCAATTACGTGATAAGCATTTTCTAATGTCTTTGTAGTATTTGATGTTTCTAAACCAAAAGCCTTCATTTGCGCAATAATAAATTCCGCCGCTTCACCAGTAGATATCTCTTCATCGGCAATGTTAGTATACATTGCAGCAACTTTACCTAGCTGTAAAGACATATCTGCATCATAACCAGATTTAGCAAATGCAGTAGCAGCGTCAATCATTTGTTTCCCTGTTTTTGCCACGGCTTCGCCGGCTTCATATGCTTTGTTAATAAAATTTTCTAAAGCCGTTCCTTCTAAATCTGTAACTTTTTGTAGCTCAACAAGAGAATCATCGAGTTCGTGAACTTGGTCTATCATATCTCTAATACCATTCATAAAAGTATTAAATAGTTGCGTAACAGACATATATGTTAAGAATGATTGCATTGCCTTAGACCAGTTATAAGACCAATTACTTGTAGCAAATGTTGCATTTTTAATATGTTTTTCTGTTTGCTCTAAATTGGTATTAAGTTGTTTCGTTTCTTGTTTAGCTTTTTTTGCACTTGTTGCTGTATTTTTAAAACTATCTTTTTTTGATATATTATCTAAATTTTTACTAACATTATTGACCTGAGTAGAAGCTTCTTTTAAATTTGAGGTGTCAATTTTAATTTCAATTTTCTCATTAGATAATTTATTTTCTATTTCTTTTTTTATATTGGAAACAGATTTATCATCTAATGTAATACCAATCTTAACACTATAATTTTTATCCATTTATTTTTCACCCCCTTATCCCGTATTGCTTTAAATATTTATTAAACCATTTTTCACATTTATCTTTTATATCAATAATATAAGCGTCCCAATATCCTTGATTTGTTGATTCAAAATATTTTGCACCACCATTATAAGAATAAGAAAAATTTAAATCGGGGTCATTTAAAATTTGCATCATTACATTTCTAAAATCAGCACCAGTATCCCCACCGTGTGACATTTGACTATTTTTCATATCATCTTGAGGAGCAACCAATTGACTTCCATCAAATACTAAAGACCTAACATATTGTTGTGTTGCTTTAGAAATATCTTCTGATATTTTCCAACCAGAATAAAAACCCCCCTGCTTATAATATCTATCATATTCTCCTTTTGGAGCAGCATAAATAGTATTGTCTAAATGACCTAAAAAATCTTCTAACAAATCACTAGAAACGGCTTCTATGACTTGCTGCATAATACTATCAAAATAAGTTTTTAATTCTTGTTCATTATTAAAAATTTGTGTAGCCATTAAGCCATCTCCTTTCAAATTTTGTTATTTTCTAAAAAAAAGAGGGCGTAGAATATTATTCATTATCCCCCTCTAATTTATTATGTCCAACAATATCATCATATTTTTCTTTAACTTCTTTCCATTCTTCTGGCAACTTTTCCATAAGTTTGTTTAAATCTTCTTGCTCTGGTAAATTATCAAGGAATCCTTTAATCTTATATAATATAGAACCTATAGAATTGCTTACCTCGTTAGCAGTTTTCCACATTAAATCATAGGCAAGTTGCGCATTTTTGATATCGTGTAACAAATTTTCGTGAACTCCGTGGCTAAATAATTCTTCAAATTGTTCATTATTATCAATTTCATAATTTTCAATTGTTAAATAAAACAATCCAGCATAAAAGTTAATTTCCATATCAACTGGATTAAAAGCATAATCATCTATTAATCCTCCACCCATATAAATTTTGATAGCTTCAGATACTAAATTTGATACTTGACCTCCAGTTAAATAATCTCTTTTTGTAGTATAATCATATCCATTGTAATTCACTTTTCCCATAATTAATCCTCCTTTTTTTCTAAATAATAAGCTCTAGCAATTAATATTGCCTCTGCAATATCGTCATCACTTTGTTTAGCTTTAGTGTCTCTGGTATAATAATTAAAATTTAATTTATATAATTCATTAACCTTGTCTACCGCTAAACGTTTTTGCGTTTCTCTTTTCATCCCTTCTCTAGTGCCATTATATGTTCCAACAACCGAACGCCAAGAAGAAGGAGAAAACGCGACACAAGGTAGACATTGTTCAAAACATAATCCTAATATGACTCCGTGTAGTATCGATAAATCTTTACCTGTTTTTAAATTTGAATGATTATTGACCGGTACGTCCTCAACAATAACTACCTTAATATCTTTTTTTTGACAAATATTTTTAAGATTAGAATAAATTTCTTTCATTCTATCTCTTATATCATCAGAGTCAGTTTTAATTAACCCGTATTCAACCAAACTTCCATCGTTATAATCTATAATACTATAACCTGTTTTTTTAGTTGCAGCGTCAATTCCTAAAATATTCATAACTCCTTATTTTCCTTTCAACATATCTCTCACCATCTTCTTATATTTCGCATCTTTCTCTATATTTTCTTTAACAAATTCCCAAATCTGTTGTTTGCAAACTCTAACAGAAACGGGCATTATTATAAATCCAATAAATAATAATGTTATTATAATCAATATGGTTTCCAAATATTCATCTACTCCTTTTTTGTGTCTACGTTAATATTCTCTTCCCATAATTTATGGATGTAAGAATTTTGATGATAAACATTTGTATATTTATCATAAGCTTCGTAAGCACGTTCTTCTTTCGAAGAAACATTTTTACCAGATTTAACATCTGATATAAAATCTATAATCGCATCTTTACATTGATTTATTTCTAAAGAATCAATTTTATTATTAAGTTTTTTATAGTTTTCTTCCATTTTTGTTGTCATTTCTTTTCGAACACTATTAACATTGTCGTTAACTTTTTTAATTTCTTCCAAAATAGGATTAATTTCTTTCTCAGTTCTATTCTTCTTGATTGAATTTATAAAGTAAATTATGAACTTCGCAATTACTGTAATAGAACCTATTACACCAGCTATGGCAGCTAAAGCTATGGCTATTTGTCCTAAAGTTATTTGTCCCATAATTCAGCTCCTTTTGATTTTTCTAAAAAATAAAAAAGAAAGGGATAATTATAATTTAATTATATCCCCTTTCTTATAAGTGTTAACTTCGTTGATAACCTCGTTTACTCCATTCTTATTAATAATAAAGTATGTTGGGTTTGCCAAGACAATCTCGTATTCAGACTCGGAATCATTAGGAATTTCAACATTGATATTGTCTTCAGTTTCAATTTCTTCAATTTCTTCTTCGACTGGTTCAATGTCGTATGATTCATCGAAAGATTCAACGATAACTCTTTCGTCATCATTGGCTAGTTTATTTTTCTTTGCCATTTGTACTTCCTCCTTCTTCAAATGAGTACAAGAGCGCCAATCTTCTGTATTAACAATCTCTCGCTTAGTATTACAATATCTTTGTTTCATACAAAATTGCCCGGTTAAGGAACAAAGAAGACTTTGTTCCAAACCAGACTTTTTTAATTGGCTATAAGGACAATTTTCCTTCATATATTATTAAGATACAGTTACAACAACGTTAGCATCAATATCTGTTTTACCTGTGATAGTAGCTTTAATTGTAGCGTCACCAGCAGAAACACCAGTTACTAAACCACCTGTACTAACTGTAGCCTTTCCTGTTGCACTTGAAGCAAATGTAATATTTGCAGAGTCAACTAAGAAAGCAGCAGTTCCGTCATTAGGTATAGCAAATACTTTTAATTGTTTTGTACCAGATACAGATAATGCGAAATCTCCACCTTCGATAGCTAAAGCTACAACATTGTCATACCAATTTCTACCATCTAAGATTTCTATAATTTCAGCATATACTGGTCTATTAGATGTACATCCACCATTGTTAGTTGGAGTATAAGATAATGCTCTTACTGATAATGGAGTTTGCGCAACTGAATCTGGAGTCATTGATAATGTAAATGCACCAGTCATTGAAGCTTTTGGAACATTAATTTGTAATGTACCAATTCTATTTGTTGTAGAATCAGAACTACATAGTTGTGCCTCCATAACTAATCTAATTGTTGATGGTAACATATCAGCATAAACTGTTACTTTTTGAGCAGCAGCATCAGCAGTATAATATCTTACACATACATCACCATTATAAGTGTTATCAGCCATTGTGAATGAACTTCCTGTAAATTCAACTCTTTGAACAGCATCATTTTTATCAGTTACCCAACCATATAAAGTTGTTCCAGAAATTCCTAATGGAGTTTTACTTACAGAACCAGCACCAGCAGTAACTGTTACAGTTTCAGTAGTCCAAATATTTGCTCCAGTTGTAATAGCAGAACCAACATTTAATGCTAAATATGGTAATGAGAATTGAGCTTCATTAATAGTAATATTCATTTCAGCAGTATGATAATAAACATATTGTAATTGGTTTCCTTGTCCAGCTCTTACATCAGTGTTTGATAGTGTAGTTTCAATTGAACTGTCCATTAATGTAGTACCAGTAAATAATAAGTTATCATTTGAATCATATCCATATACATTTGCTGTACTTACTAAAAACTTCTTCATATATATTTCCTCCTTTTGAAATTATTTTTATAAAAAAAGAAAGTTTATGTGCCTTTCTTGTTTTTATTATTTTTCATCAATTCCTTGGATTATAATTATAATACAATGCCGATTATAACCATAATTCAAAGAATTGATGATTTTATATATGTTTTATTTATTAATATTATCAATTTTATTATGCATTTCATCGGCATCAACTTTAACCTCTTCATATTTATCTGATTTAGTTAAATCAGCCATCCAATGCTTAAATGGATTACCATCTTTAAATGATACCATTCCTGACATTTCCGCACTTTTATATATTTGATAATGTAATTTATAATCTACACGCTCTAATATTTTAGAAAATTTTCTAATTGTTAAATTATAAATATCCTCTAACTTCATAGATGTAGAAATTAAAACGCAAATCATTTGTTCTTCTAAAGAACACATCTTATAAGCATTTTGTTGCATTTTGTAACCTATTGCTTTATCCATTGCGTCTCTGACCTCTTTTTGAATAGAGTCGTCTATATGTTCAATACCGTTTTGTTTAAAGATAATATCAACTATCTCATCAAAATCGGTAGAATTATAAGTTCTCCCTTTTATTTTTAATAATGCCTTACCATTTTCATCCCCAAAGTAAAAATCTTCATCATTATTTATATGCAAAACTATTTTTAATAATTCTTTAAGCATATATAAATAGGGTAAATTAGGCGTCGTACTTACTAAATAATAAAGAAATTCGAGATATGTCATACTGATAGTTTTGACATCAGGTATACTGTTTTTGTCCAACAATAAACATTGTACACAAAGATGAAACTGGATATACTCAGTCATTAATACTGGATATATTTCTAGTTCTTTATATTGTACCGGTTTATCATAAAATAAACAATATTCTAAATTACTAGACATATTCATTATGACAAATTAACTCCCATTGTTATAACCTTGCCTTTATATGGTTTTTCTCCTATGGTTGCAATACGGCTATACCTATTAGCTCCCATATCAAAATATAAAACACCAACGCCATTAACTTCAACACCATTTAATACTTTAATAAGTGCCTGAATAATAGTATCTAATCTAGTTGTATAATCAGATAAATGATTAATTTGAGAATGAATTAATACTTCTAAATTAACACAACAAATACCATATGTTCTAGTAGTAGGATATACAGCAGCAGGATAAATTCTTAAAAAACTTTTTTCTTTATTCGTTGCCTCATCCATAAAGTAATCAAGAAAAACATTAAAGTTATCTTGACCTTTCATTCCATTATAAATCATTGCTGCCTTTTCTTCTCTTGTTAAATTTGGTTTATCCCAAGCATCAGCATCATTATATTTTAATAGTTTCCAAATAATTTCTGCATCAGGATTTGTCATTAAGTGCTCTAAAACGTTATAGCTTAAATTTGGCATAACATTATATGTTGCATAAGCGTTTTTAACAGTTTTCATATCATACGCCATTAGTATAACCCCCTTAATGTAAATTCAAAAGTTCTTTCAATGTTTTCATCAGAGTAAGAACATTGAACTTTTACTTTACCTTTTAGATATTTGGATTTATTTTTGATAGTAAAAGAATTGCCATCAACAACTATAGAATAATTGTCTTTTGGAACATTATCACTTACATCAACTATATCTAAAGATGAAGATTGAACTATCCCATTCTTATATAATGAAGCAGTCAACGTTATCTCTTCTTTTTCTAACACATAATCTATATCTGGATTTATTAAAATATCATAATTGTCTTCTGATTGGTCATTCAAAATATTCATAACTATTTCTCCACGTACATTTTCGTTATCAGCCATTTGAACCACCAAAGTTACTTCACCTGGAGTTAAACCAGTTAATTGAGAACCATCAATGGTTGCAATTTCTTCATTTAACGATTTCCATACAACTTCTTTATCTACTATTTCTTTTCCTCTATATACAACAGCATTTAGTGTAGCAGTGCTTCCCACGTTTAAATAAGAACTATTTTCACTAATATCTATACTATAATTAAATCTTTCGGCATTAGCAAATCCGTTTTCAATATCATCTTCTTGATAATTAATTTCATACTCTTCAACGTAAAATTGCGTTAAAGTTGGCGAATTATCATCTCCCGTGATGGTATTTAATGAATTTCCAAAACCACCAGCATATAGTCTAAATCCTATTCTTTGTTCTGGAACTCCGAATAAGAATCTATCATTAGGTTTTAATTTAACAGTTCTACTATTACGTTGACACCATATATATTGTTCAGCTTTACCAGTTACAATAGTCATTGTATCATTATTATTTGTAAATCTTAACACTTGGTCTAAAATGCAAGGTTCATATATTTTATTCCCATTTTCATCAAAAAATCTTAATGTATTATTACACCTACGAACTTCGGCACTTGTAGATAAACCCGAACCTTTATCAATATTAATGACCAAATAATAATTTCTTCCCCATTTAAATTTCATACCATAATATGGTTCTGGAAAATCTGGTGTAAATATAAACACCTGAAAGTCATCTCCAACTTGAATACCAGTATTATAATTAACTACTGGTTCTACTCTTACCATTGGTATTGGTTTAAAATCTCTTTCACCATAATGAACTTCATATTCTATTTCATTATATTTAACATTTGGTGCATTATCAAATGTTTGGTCGCTTATAGCAACAAAATCATCATAATAAGCCTTAGTAGGGTTCGTGTTTCTTATAGATTGGCTTGCTCTATAATATTTCATTGGCATTTTTTAATACCTCATCCTTCATACTATTAATTAAATTAGTACAATGATTAACAATATATTTAACCCTATCGTGTTCATCAGAGTTAAATTTTTTCATACCCTCAATCATATAAACAAGCTCGACATAATATTGATTGTCTTTCCATAATTCACTGGCACCAAGTAATTTAGTACTTAAAAATAAAAGATGTTTTTGATAATTTTCATAAGCTTCATCGCGGGAATATGCGATTTCGCCATTTTTATTTTTCCCCTCAAATATTGGCAATGTTTTCCAACATTGATTAATTAATATAGTTAAAGATTCAATTGTAGATTTTTCATCTAAACTAAAATCATATTTCATTATGTTAATGCGTGCTCATTTAACCAATTAGACTTGCTAAAACTATATGTAGTCTTTTTAGTAGCAACTTCTTCGATTAATTGATTTCTCCTGTTAATTTTAGCGTTTAAGTTATTGGCTTCAGAATATCTATGAGCCTCTTTGTTGTTTTGCATCATACCAGTAATTTGTCTAACATCATTAATTTCTTTATCAAGCCAAGCAATTACAGTATAATCTGCAATAATGCTTTTTTCAATTTCAGATAATTCAAAGTTAAACTCTCTTTCTGTATCATTTCTATTGGAAAGGTCGTGTCTGCAATTTTCAAAATTAGCTAAGCCTCTAACCATAAATCCTTCTAACACTATATTAAAATCTTGTGGGGAATCCACTGATAATCTATTCAAATGATAATCTTCAATGGAAACTAAAGCGAGGTCTAATATATCGTCGTATGATGTCATATATGTACCTCCTTTTATTTATCTATATCTTTAAATAATTCTTGCTTATTTTTAAAATCAGACATAATATCAATACCCATATCTTCATTTAATATCTGAACAATATTCATATCAACACTTTTTACGTCTTTTTCTAATTTATCGAATATAATTCCTCTTAAAGTTTCTTTTTGATTTTTAGTCATATTTTTAAAAATCTTTTCAAATGTTTTTCTATCTTCTTCGAAGATTTTATTCATTTGTTCATAACTTAATAGTTTCTTATATACGTTGGTTAATCTTTGACTTTCAACAACCTCTTCATCATTAATAAAAACATTTCCACCCTCAATGAACTTTTTATTATTTCTGATAATTTTCTTTAAATCATCATATGGTACTGTTTGCTCCTCTCCATATTGATGGAATGTATAAACAACCCCCTGACCATATCCTTCAGTTGAAAGGTTTAATTCACCGACTGTTAACGATGTGAGAGTGACATCTTTATTATTTTCGTTAACGTTTGTAATATATTGAATATTACTAGGTTGAGGATTAACCTGAGTTAATTTTGCAATCATTTCTTCCATTTCTTTCATATGCTTTTGCATATCTTCATATTCTTTTTTACTGATTGTTTCTTTAGTTGTAGTTTTTTTTGCGGTTGCTTTTGTATTTGCCATAATCATATCTCTCCTTTTTTACTAAAAATAAGAGGGGCTTTTATACCCCTCAAAAAAATAATACAACGTTCTTAAAATTATAGAGCGATTTCACCAGCTAAAGCTGAAGTAAATGCACCTACACCATAAGATTTGTATAATGTAGCAACTTGTTGTAAGTTAGCATTATAGAAGTTAGTTTCGTTATTTGCTAATGTAGAACCTTCAACAAATACTTTAACTAATTTATCAGTTCCTGGGCATAAAACATAAATCTTTTCGTCGTCTAATTTAACTGCAAATTCAGTTTTGTAATCAGCAACTTGTTCTAATTCAACGCAAGATACACCGAAGAAATCTCTTAAGTATCCAACTTTGATATATTCATCTCCTAATAAGATTCTTGTATTAGTTGATGCAGGTAAAATCTTAGATAATGCTAATTTAGTACCTAAGAAAATAGCTTGTCTTCCACCATTCCAAGCACTAACTTTTTGAGCTAATGCGATAGCAGAATCTTGAGAGAATCCAGAAATTTTTAATGCAGCACTACCAGATGTTGGTAAATTATTCATCATAGTTGCGAACGCATCATAGATATCATATCTCATTTCAGTTTCGATAGATAAAACAGCTTTTCTTACAAATTCAGCTAATGTATAAGCACCTCTTAATACATCGTATAAAGAAATACCTACAGAAATTGCGTGAACTTCTGGAACAACAGTCTTTTCTCCTTTAAATTGTCTAGTGATATCGAAATCTCTTTTAGCTCTTCCACCTTTAGCAACAACAAATAAATCTCTTGGTTCAATTTCAACTTTTAAAGTATCTCCCCAAGCACCATTTTTAACTTCTGCGATAACTCCTAAGTCTTTAATTAATGTGTCAGGTATAATTAAATCAGTAATCATACCGATGATAGCGAATGCAGATTCTCTAACATCTGAGAAATTACAGAAAGTTGCTAAATCGTTATAGTCAGAAACTTTTCTTCCAGACATTCTTTCGATTTCATCAGTATAGAATTTTAACATTTTGCTATTCATTTCTTCGAATGTAGTACCAGCGGCGCTACTTTTCTTACCATTGATATATGATTCATAGTATTCAACAAATTTAGAATAAGCATTTTTTCTTTCTTCATCATTTGCTGTGAAATTTAAAACACTATTTGGTAATCTCATTTTATATTCCTCCTTCTTAAATTTTATAAATTATTTTTTTTGTTTAAAATTAGATAGCAACACATTCAAGTAAAACAGCAGCAACTCTTTGAGTTCCGATTGCGCTTGCTCCACCAATTGAAATATAAGCATCTGCGTCTAATACTTTGTAACTTAATCCAGATACTACAGCACTAGCATATTGTAATTTGCTTTCTCCAGCAGCAACTACAGCGAAATCATCAGCAGTTCCTTCGATACCATTAGCAGAGATTAAAATTTTATCTCCTACTTGTGGTCTATATGCACTAAATACTAATCCTTTTGAGTTAGTAAAGTTTCTTGGGTCATTTAAACCAATTTTATATTGATTTCCCATTTCATCTGTCATAATTGAGTCTTCTGGACTAAATGCCATATAAACATCGTGTAATTCACCACTTGCGATAGCAGCTGGTTCATAAGTTTGAGTAGCTGAATCATAATCTCCAGCTTTAAATACCATACCGTTATCATAATCATTAGAAGCGTCTAAGAAACTTTGATTTAATGAATCAATATTTTTAGCAGCTACTAAACTTGGTATTAAAACAATTTTTGCCATTTTAATTTCCTCCTTCTTAATTTTTTTAAATTATTTCCACGTATATTCATTTGATGTACTTTGTTCATTAACTAATACATCGTTAACAGCCATTCTTGTGATTTTAGTTTCTTTAACTTCGAAATTTTTGCTAGATTCCATTTTATCAAATGCTTTAGCTTTAACTTCGTTGCTAAAAATGTTTAATTCGTCTAATGAATATTTTTTCGCTTCTTCTCTTAATTCAGCAATTTCATTATCATCAAACACGCTACGTACACCAGAAATTATACTTTCTACTTGAAGTGATTTTTCTTTAGCTTCATACTTTTCAACTTTATCTTTTAAAACCTCACATTCTTTTCTTAAAGAATCTCTTTCAGCTTTAACAGTTTCAAAGTCTTCTTCTTTTTCAGGTTCATCAACTTCACAATTTTCAGTAGGAAGATTTTCTTCAGTTTCAGTTTCAGATGTTTCAGCTTCATTTTTGCATTCTTCTTCAACATCTTTGCATTCATTTTTGCATTCTTCTTCAACTTCTTCTACATCTTCCTTAGAATCATCATCATTTGAATCCTCTTTATCATCGTCATCTTCTTCATCAGACTTTTCTTCTTCAGATTCAAATTTCTTTTCTTTATCATCTTCAGAATACATAGTTTCATCGTCTTCTTTAGATGATTCTTCTTGAGTTTCAGCAGTTTTAGTTTCTTCTTCAACTATTTCTTCTTTAGTTTCATCTTCAACCTTAACTTCTTCTACTTCTTTAGTTTCATCCATTGTACCTTTTTCCTCCTTTCCTGAAAATTCCGTAACAATTGTATCATCACGGTGTTCATTATATACTTTTAGTGCATTTTCGCAGTCGAATTTGATTATAGATGCACTACTGCCTTCGCAGGCAGGTACGTGGTCTAACCCTAAAATGGTAACTCCGTTAAAAACAAATTCTTCAATCGTTAACAAGTTATCATTTTCATCAACTTGCCCAGCAAGTACTGTAATTTCCATAGAAACATCTCTATGGTTACCTTTTTCTTTAAATACTTCATAAGCCCAATTCGCATAGACTTTTGACATTATTGCTTGAGCAACTAAATAAGTTCTTCCTTTTCTTTTTTCAAATCTCATTTTTGAGCTTTCTGGGAAGAATCCAACAATTTGTTCATCTGGTTCGTGGCCTTCAAAATCATTACCATTAAAACCAGCAACTAAAAATTTATTTTTTAATGTGTCTTTAGCTCTTACTAAAGCCTCTCTTGTAATAGGTACATTATGTCTATTATTACCATCGTGACAAACATAAATTTCTACAACAGCTAATTGACTATCAGAATATTCCTCTGGGACTATTTCAAAGCTAGCAACATCTATCGAGAATTTTTCTAATTTTATCTCATTATCCATTTATAATCCCTGCCTTTCTTAATATTTCAAATCTGACAGGTAAATGAGATAAGACATCTTGTAATTCCTTAGTATTAGAGAATTTCATTTTATCTCCATCTCTACCTAATAAAGGAAAACCTTTTTTGATTAGGAAGTTACCAAGTGTTTTTCCACAAGTATAAACATTAGAGAAATTCATATCTTTAATATTACTTATAAACATATATAACTCCCCCTTTATTGATTTCCACCTTTTTCTATGTTTGAACCTCTACTTCTAGTTTCTTCTCCGCTATCAGTTAGGTCGCTATCTTTAGAAGCAGGTCTTCCAGCCCCATTATTTGGAGTCGAACCTTGTGTTACATTGCCTTGTGTATATATATTAATCATTGGTCTTAATTTTTCAATAAAATCACTCGCATTCATTTCTTCAAGTTCTCTTTCAAGTTCTATTTTATTTAATCCCAATGATGATGCTATTTTATTTGGCAATACAACACCTTTATCAGCATATTTAAATGCCTCATCTTGTCTTGCTTCTCTGTCAAATTTATCATTTGTTCCAACAAATCTAAAACTCCATTTATATTTTTTAGTATGTTTATTAGCATAATATTCTAAAAAATTTTCAAATTGTGGATATATAGATTTAACTAACATTCTATCAATATCAATAGAAAATTGACTTTCTATTGCATTTTGATTTTCTCTTGTTGAGAATATAACCTTACCACCACTTAGCAATGAACTTGTAATACTCATAAATGTTTCATATGTATCATTGTCAGTATTTTTAAATTCAATACCTTTAATATCTTCTGTTGGTAATGCTAAAACTTTAATAGCAGCCTCTAATCCTTGAGTTGCTAAACCAATAAATTTACCTAAAGTATCAGCATCAATAGCTAATTGATTCGCTACACTTGCTGCTTTTTTCTCATTTAAATAAGGAATTGATGATACTAATAATTTTCTAGCAGCAGCCATACTTTGATTTACTTGTAAATTTCGCATTACTGGAATAGCAGCCATTTCAGGAAGCATACCGGAAAAGAACGGTATTTGTAAATTATGATTTTGGTTAAATTTGAACACCCAACAACCGTCGGCTGGGTCTGTTTGAGTCCATAATGCAAAACTTCCCGTCCTTTTATTTATTTTATTGCTTGGTATATATGGCTTTGTTTGCTTTCCATCAAACATTTCTAAATATCTTTTCTTTATCCAATCAGGATAACAATTTATATCAACTTCCCCCTGAAGAAACCAATTCATATCTATATCATATAATAAACCGTATTCCCACTTACCAGTAATCATAGCATATTGAGAAGGAAATTCTTGTATTACAGACTTATCTCCTAGCTCTCTAAACATAGCATAATATGTTTCATTCATAACAATATTCCAAGCTATATTTTTGAATTGTTCTCTATAATTAAAAGCATTTATAAATTTTTTAATTTCCTCATAATCGTTTTTATATTTAGAAGTTTTATAATCTTCTGCTTTTGCATTTTTACAAGAAATTTCTAAATCAAATGCTGGTAGGTTAGCCAAATACTCTTGATTTCTTTTATACATTAAGCTGCTAAAATAATAAGATTGCCCATAATTAACTATATTACCTTCATTTTCAATAGGATTAGATAAAGCTTTTTCAATTTCATTTCCATTTGGAGTTTTATTTGTAGCAATATTTAATCTTTTCATTATCTCGTTTTGTGTATATGGAGTAAATACTCCCGCTTCCGCCATACCTTTAGAGAATTTTTCTATATCAAATGTGCCATTTATAATTTGCTCATCTCTGATGTTTAATGCATTATCTAATGCTTGTAAAACTTCAGTAACTTGTTTTTCTGTTAATTCCGTATTATTACTCAATCTTATTCACCTACCTTTCCTAATAAATATATTTTTTTAAATAAGATAAAGCATCAATATCTTTTTTATACATATCAGCTTTACCCTGTTTTTCATATTCCCATACTACGGATAATCCATACATTAAACTTGTAGCACGGTCTCTTTTTTTACTTTTTACTATTCTTGTATAAATAATCTTTCCACCTTCGGAGTAAGATTGTTTTATATTACTCAATTCCTGAACGAGATTATCGTGTTCAACGTGAATAACCTGTTCCTCCGGTCTATATTTACCATTTTTATAATCTTCATCCGTTTCACTACTATCAACCAACAATTGAAGACTTCCGTCTTCAAATCCAGTTTTCATATAAGGATAAAAAGTACTATTAAATTCTTGTGTTGCGGTGATTCCTCTAATCATTGGGGATGCATCAGGAAGCAATAATTGTGCTTCTTCATCATCATCGCAAATTAATGGTGGAAATTCTTCCATTTCCCCTCTTGTATTTCTTGCACTCCAAGGTTCTTCCAATAATGATAATAAACCTTGTCCGGCAGACTGAGCATCTATTACCAATTTTTCAGTATTTGGGAATCTAATATGTATTAATTCTCTTAAAAAATCTCTTTGCTCTTTTAATGTTGCACCATTCATTGTTTTTGTAAAAACAATTTGTTTAGTAAATGTACCATTTTTTCTCGGTATTAATTTAATGACGTGTGTACAAGCATTATCAGAACCAGATTTACCAGACACGGCAACGTCGTGCGTAACAATATATGAATATTGACATTTTTTTGGTTGCTCTAATTCACATCTGTCGATAACTCTACATTTAGAAGTTATATCATATGGATAATAACTATCATTGGCGCTACCAACAAATCGACCTTCGTACTCATAAGCCCATTTGTCTAATGTCATTTCTGGGTCGTTTTTTTCGAGCATCATACTTTCTTCTGTAAATAAACCAGCATCAATACCAACCGTATAATCAAGGCTTGCAACAAAATAATTTTTATCACCAGAAACCATATTACTATAAAAATTTAAAAATCTTTGATATAAGTCACAAGTTTTTAACCAAGCAGAAGATATATAAACCATTCTTCCGTCTTCATATGGTGCTTCTGGAAATTTTTTTCTTAATTCTACTGCGTTTTCTCTTGGCGTTTTTGTCATAGGGATTAAAACTTCTTTTAATGCTTCTGTTTTAACTAATCTGGCTTCATCAACTAAAATTAATTGAAAACGCCATCCTCTACTAGAATCACCTTTTTGATTATTACCCAAAGTAAAAGCTCTAATTGAACTTCCATTTTTAAATTCTACAATACAATTGTCCTGCCCAGTATTAATATTCGAAATTTCTCTTTTTATGTTTTCGTTTTTTATTAATTCTCCCTCAATTTTTTGTTTTATTACCATTCTTGCCTGATTACCATTACCAGATACTATACCTATTTTAATTCCAGGATATAAAATAGCCATACAGGTAATAAATATTGCAGCAATATATGATTTAGTTAAACCTCTACACATAATAAACATTATATTAGGAAATCTTCCCATTGCTCTCAACAACAATCTTTGAAATGGGAATAAATTTGTCATTCCTAAAATATCTACTGCAAATTCATCAACATAATATCTATAATATGATAAGAATTTAGTCCATTCTTCATAATCAATTTTTTCTACGTTAATAGGGTCGTAACTCAATGGAGAATCTGTATTATCATATCCCCAAGTTTTTTGAGCTTCAACACCTTTACGAACTTTTTTTACATTTACAGCCATATTACAAACTCTTATTAATATTCATAAATTGGTCTATAATCTTATCAAACATATCTTTATCTTCTGGTATATGTTGAGGAACGAAATTATGTTTTTCCACGGCATCAAAAACTCTACCGAAGCATCCAAGTGAAACGTCACTTGCGCTCCTTTGACTTTCTGCAAATTGTGCAGATTTTGATAATCTATCAAAATTTGATACAGCAGTATTATATGCGCTTACCGCATCTTTATCTTCTGGATTATCTCTCATAAAATTATAAGTATCATTCATTATCAATGACGCTTGTGCAATTCTTCTAGCATAATCCTTATGATTTGTTGTAATTATTTTGAAATCATTATTTAAATCTTGATAATATTTATTTAAATAATCAATTTCTCTTTTTGAATAATATCCTTGCCATTCATCGTTCCACTCTTTTATTTCTTTACCGTCTTCATCTCTTTCTATGTGAGTTGAATCTTCATATATGCTATCTTTAAATCGAGCATTTTCATATCTAGTTTTATAAGTGGAATTTATTAAATTTAAATATGTTTCAATATAGTCGCCATCTACGCTTGCAAGAGCCTCTCTCCAAATATCTTGAATAAATGGTGTATCTAAGGTTTGTAAGATTTCATAAATAGTTTCCATATTGTCAATATTAATAACTTGTTTTATACAATCTTTACAATATGGATGATATCCAATATAAGCATTTCTTGATTTATAAAAATTACTCGTTGGTTGATATCTACCCATAGCATTACAATCTTTATTTTGGCAAATCTTTTTTGGCTCTTTTGGCAAACTATTTGTAACGGTTTTGTTTTTAGTTGCCATTTAAACACCTTTCTTTCTTAATTTCGAGCAGCAGCCGACAAAAGTCAGCAAGAGCGTTGCAAAGCAACTCCTTCTATTTTGTGTTTTACCATATAGGTCGCCGAAGCTAGGCTGGGGCTGCTATCTCCCGTCATAAAAAAGAACCCTATTCGAGTTCTACTGTATAATTGCATTCTATTCCATCTTTATTACAAACTAATACTGTTTGAGATGGTCTACCACTAAGTCTTAATTCAATAGTATGGTCGTCTCCTGAACCGGGCATACTACCAGATTGAACCATTTTAATTCCGTTAATTTCTGTTGTTGCCGGAAAATGTTTATGTCCAAGTAAAACACAATAAGGAAAATATCCTATCATCATACTTAATTTAGCTAGCCCATTTTGATTCATTGAATCATAATCTCCGTGGCAACTAACATAATGTTTTCCTCTAACAACAAATGATGTAATTGTATTGTCAAAAGCATCTATAAATTCAATATTATCAAATGCTTCTAATTTTCTTTTTGCGTACCATTCTATAATAGTATCTAAACGTTCGTCTTTTAACGCATCTTCTTTTTTATCTATTCTTGAATGATTTCCTACTACGCTAGCAACAGTGATGTGATTAAAATACTTGCTTAATTCAGCAATGAATGAAGTTACCATTTCACTAGCCTCTATAACTTGTTCTATCACATTCTCTCTATTTGTAATAGCTATAGATTTATGAATTGAATTACTTATCATATCACCTTGCAATGATATAAAACAATTTTCAGAATGATGTCTATCTTTAATTTCAATAATTTTATTAAGATATTCTTCCATTCTATCTTTGGCAACTTCTAAATTATATTTTCCCCAGGCAGAAGCAAAATTTTGTCCAATATGCAAATCACTTAACATAACTATTAAATCGTTGTCCGATTTAATTTTATTTTTTTGTCTTTGCTCTGGTTTTAAAGGTTTATAATCTATTTTACCTTGATTAGCAATAATTTTTTCTAAATAATCAAGTTTTTGTTCAACACGCGCTTCAATTCTAATATTTTTATTTTTATTAGTTCTTTCATCTTGTAATCGAACCCTCTCTTTTTTTAATTCTATTTTTTGCTCTTCAAGTTCTTGTAAATATTCATCACTTTCTCTTTTTGAGAATACATCTTCATAGAACATCTTTGCATATTGATATTTTTTTCTATATGCACTTTCATCTCTATATTCAGTTTCGTCATTTCTTAACTGCTTATTCAAAATTGGTGCTATAGTTTTCCAATTATCAATTTGACCAGCATCTATCATTTGACCAATTCGCCAAATATATTGATTCTCAGTTTCTCCTTCTTTTCTTTCTAAATTCATTCTCAAAACTCCTTTTAATTGTTAAAACTTGTTTTTCTTTCTCATATATATAATATTTTTTTAATATGTTGATAAACCCTTATTTTAAAAGGATTTTAGCAATTTGGGTTTTTCCTAAATTTTGTTTTTATAATATTTTTTATTTTGTTTATTCTTAATTAATTTAGCACAATTATTGCAATATTTCTTTGGTGAACGAGTCTTTTTTATAACGACTTTGCAGTTTGAACATCTCTTATAATCATCTGGATTATTATAAATATGCAGCTCTCCTAAAATATTATCATAATTATTAATAGTAAATGCAATATCGCCTTCATTTTTAATAAAAGGCAAATAAAAATAATTGTAAGATTTAAAATTATCTTCTATATATAAATTATTTAATATCAGCTTATTGCTCAACTGATGTCTTTCGCTAACTCTCAATTTCATAATATTTGCATACTTCCAAATATCAACATCATTTGTCATTACCATTTTAACGTTATTATGTTTGCTAAAAAAATATAAATAATTTTGATTTATAGCCCACTTATAATAAACCAATAACACAAATAATAAATCTTGAGCGAAATTATCATCTAAAGAATTGATAGCATCAATTTCTTCTTTATATATTTTTATCTCAACATTTGTGACAAGAGGGCAAGATAATGCTCTTTGAAAAATTCTTTCATATATCAAATCTACATCCTTTTTATCTAAATATTCACATCCAATTAATGGAAATTTATCTAATTTTTGCCTAATTTCATCATTATTTAATCCTTTTTCGTGTAAATATCTTATTAAAATGTATCTTTCTATATCTTTTTGTCTATAAGTTTGAAATTTTTTATCTTTTAACAACTTTTCAGCATATTTTTTTTCATCAAACACTAACATTATGGTTAACCTCCTGTATACTGAATTTATGCCCTAAATATTCTAATCCGTTGACTTCGTCGTCTATCAACATAATTGGGTTTTGAACTGGAATAATATCGACAATATCATCTCCCATAATATCCCAAATAATATCGTGACTTATATGTTTAATTTGACACATCATCATTAAATGATTAAATAATTCCTTTGAATTACTAAAAATATTTTGAACTTCATCCCTATATTTATCTTTATGTCCATATAATACTTGATTCATAAGTTCTTGCATATCATCATCGGCTATTCCTTCATTTTCTATCATTGTATAAAATCCCTTATATTGTTTTTCTGATTTATAATTTTTGCAAATATCCATAATTTTATTTAATTTTTCTTGATTTATATTAGAAAAATCGGCATAACTATCTAATAAACTATTTTTGTTAGGATGATATTTTATATCATTATCAGAATTTTCTATTTCTCTGCATAAATTATTCATAACGCAATCTGTTTCTAATACTGGTGAATATTTCCTGTATTTTTTTACTAATTTATTTTCTCCATCACTCTTATTTTCTTTTCTTAATAAATCTTTTATAGACATTCCAAAATATTTATAACTGATACTATTAAAATTTTTTGAATATGCTTTATAGTCTTTCATTAAAGTAGAATATAAATATATAAAGAAATAAGGTTTCTTCTTAACAACCATAGAATTATATTTATACTTTTCTGCTTTTGTAATATCATCATCATCTTTATCTATTTTAACCCAATAACGCCATTCTTTAGGAAATTGTGGGGGAGTAGTTCCTTTTATTTTATCAATTTCTGCTCCCTGAATTTCCCTTAATAACTTAATTCTTTTTTGCATTTCTTGTAATTGTTCTTGTTGCCCTTCTCCTTTAAATAAAGGCAACATTGCTATCATACTTGTTGAATAGTTTGTTATTTGCCCAACTTTTGTATCTAATCCTTTAACGTCACATCTAATAAAATTTGGAAGAGTTATTTTTTGAGTTGGAACCATTTCTTTTTCATAGGTAATAGGTATCTCATCCCTCATAGCCCCTTTTAAAAAATAAGGATTATTTGTTGAGCATACTATATCTCCATCAAAATCAGAATCGGCGTGTTTAACTGTTGCTATATCATAAATGCTATATATAATACCGCTATAAATATATTTATACCATTTTTTCATTTCTTCGGTATTTGCCAAATTTTCCACATTAATTTCTGAATAATGAGTTAAAGGACTTCTCATTAAACAAACTTCTCCATCTATTCCTCTTGAACTCCAAAAATTAGAATATACTTGATTAGCCTTTAATTCACCTTTAATCTCCAGTCCAAGAGCACTCCTTACTTGTGCAATAGGGTCACTTATCATAAATTGATAATTACCTTTAATCCATATTCTCCCAATTTTAGCTTGTCTAACAGATTCTTTTATTGAATTATATATTTTCTTTTGTACATATCCATCATTAAGCATATTGGAATTTTTTACTATTGCTTTCGTAAAAGAACTACCACAAGAACTAATCATATCATCGAGTAAATCATTTTGATTTTTGATTCCAATATTATAAGCTAAAGAATATATTTTATCTCCATTACAAATTTTTTTAAACCAATTTGTAGTTTCTGAAACTAATCCTTTTATATCTTCTTTGTCTAAATTAAGAACTTGAATATATTGATAATTTGTTAATACATATTCGTCATCAAATTCTTTATTGTATCTCGCAACACCCCATTTTAAATGATAAGAGCGATGATAGCTTAAATATCCTTCCCAAGAAGAATAATATTTAGCCATTTTAAATTGACTTTCTGATAATAATATGTCTATATCGTCTATATTATATTCTGTACCATATCTATCTTTTATTTTTGAAATACCATTTTCTCTTGCATATTCCTGAAAATCAAAAGTTACAAGATTTCCTTTAACAAAAGCCGTTCTTACAACAAAAGAACAAGGAGTATAATTTAAGTGCATATCTTCAGCCCAGTTTTTTGCCATTTGTGGGCTAATTAAGCCCTGACCATCGCAGCTATTTAATTTTAAGTCTTTATAAATTTCTTTAATTTGATTCTTTTTATTTTCATCTTTATAAATAAAGCTTAATTTTTGGTTAGGTACAATTGTGTCAAAATCTTTAATAACACAAACTCTTGGTTCTCTAACCCATAATACAGAAGAAAAAGATAATGCAAAATAAGCACTAAGTTTTGCTAAATTTATATTTCTAATTTTTTTATCAAGACCACACATTAAATGCTCTTGCATATAATCATATAATTCTTCATTTATAAAGCTTACAGTATTCCTCCTCATTTGCCCAGACCCAACCATAAATCTAACATAATGTTTCCCATTTAAATCAAAACCAGTTCTGGCAATTTCTCGATATTCTTTTTTAGTTATAACTTTTATATTAACAATATCATCAATAAATAACATATTATCTAATTGTTGTTGTAAATCTTTAATTTTATTGATATTTTCCTGAGTAGTAGGCATTTTCTTTATTGACTTCATTTCTTTTCTAATATCCTGCACTTTATTATATAAAGAAATGTGGTCACTTGTCTCCCCATAATATTCTCTTATTTTTGCAAATACTAAATTATCCCCTATTGAGACAACATTACCGTCTCTTGAAGCTTCCTTGAAAGTATATTTCTTTATTTTTTTTATTTTATTTGATGGTATTTTATATACGTAATATAAATTTTGAAGTACTTTCAAAAAAATCACTCCTTCTCTAATGTCTCACAATTGTAATCCTTATAAAAATTTAAAATATCGTCTATTTCTTTCCAAGTATTAACAACAATACATTCTTGATTGTTATAAGATTGTTGCCAAGGAAACTCGTTAAAATTTTTATATAATATTTTTAACGACGCATTTGTTTCTAAACATCTTAAATTATCATCTATTTGTATAGAATTTTTCATATTTACTTTATTTTTGTTCAAAAGATTCTTCCCGGCTTTGATAAATTTAAAATCAAAAGGAAGATTATTTTTTATCCAAATTTCTTTTTTTGATAAATTATCATCAGTACCGTTACTTATTATCACAATATTGTAAATATTTTTATATTTATCTAAAACTTCTAAAACGCCACTTTTAAAATTCAATCCATTATAAAATTCGTCGCTCTCAAACATCTTTATTTTTTCTTCTTCAGAAATAGGATAAATAGACGAATAACCATAATCTTTTAAATCTTCTTCTGTTTTAGAAAGATTATATCTTTTATTTAAAATTTCTATAATTCTCTTGTTACTCTCAACTATCGTGTTATCAAAATCTAAATAAAGCGTCTTCAAATCGATTCCTCCCTTCTCTATTTTTACTAATAACATTATATCAAAAAATATGCCGTTTGTCAATGTATTTTATTGACAATAAAAAAAATATATGTTAGAATAACAATGGGTGATGTTATGGATAAATATTCGATTGATTATTATCAAATATTAGATTCTGAATTATATCGATTAAAAGAAAAGGATACTGACATATATTGGTATCCACTAAGAGATTTCTTTAAAAAAGCATTATTCAGAAAAGTAAATATAACATCTTATAGAGATAATGAATTTTATAATAAATATATGAGGGTTATAAGTTCAGAGCATCCAAATCAAGCAGTTAAAGGATTACAAATAAAGACTTGGTTTATTAATGAAGAAGGACTTTATTTAATACTTTCTAATCTTAAACCCTTAAATGACACAATTAGAAAAAATCAAATAAGAGAAAAATATGAAGCGGCAGCAAAATCATTATTAGGAGTCACAACATTAAATAGTTCTACACCTCCTAAATTTATAGGATTCCAACCGGATTTATCAAATTACGATGTATGGAGTATAATATGTTTAACAAATGACAAAAGCATAACGCAAAAAACATTATGGAAAAGATGCGAAATTTGTGGATTTTATTATCCAAATACAATAAAATATTTTAGTAGGTTATCTCAAAAACATTTAAATGATAAATGTAGACAATGCTTTGGTACTGGCTTTAGATGCCCTAATGCGAGATATCAATATATTTATAAAAGAAATGGATATGATTTAATTTATAAACTATACCAAAATAATCCCCCGGAAGAAATAGTTGAAGAACTAAAAAAATGGTTGGGATAGAAAAGGAGAACAGTAATGGAGATAAATGTAATAGATGCAGGATGTGGAGTTGGTAAAACGACAGCAATGATTAATTTGATTAATCAAAGTGAAGACAGTGAAAGATTTTTATATATAACTCCTTTTTTAACAGAAGTTGAGAGAATAAAAAAAAGTTGTAAAAATAAAAATTTTCAAGAGCCAATAGAAAAGCCAACTAAAACTGAGGATTTAATTAGATTGATAGAAAAAGGATATAATGTCGTTTCAACACACGCCCTATTTCAAAAATTAACAGATAGAGTTTTAGATTTAACACAATTTAATGATTACATTTTAATTGTTGATGAAGCAGCTGATGTAATAGAAGAAATAGATATTACAAAAAATGATTTAAAAACTATAGTTAAAGAATACATAACTATCAAAGATGATATGAGCGTTGTGTGGAACGAAGAAAAAAAAGATTATGAAGGAAGATTTGATGATTATAAACATATGATAGATATGGGAGGGGTAAAAGCTCATCGCTCTGATTCTGGCGAAATAATTTCTTTAGTATGGACTTTCCCTTCATTTATATTTGAAGCATTTAAAAAAGTATATATTTTAACTTATATGTTTAATGGTCAAAAGGCGTATTATGATTATCATAACATATCCATTAATAAATTATATGTAGATAACAATTATCAAATAACAAATATACCACAAAAATATAATTATAATGAACAGAAAAAATTAATAACAATTATAGAAGATGATAAACTTAATTCTATTGGCGAACCGAATGGTTCATTATCAATGTCTTGGTTTTATAGAAATTCAAAATCGGTATTAATTAAACAACTTCAAAATAATATCAATAATTTTTTTAAGAACATTATGAACGGAACTCCAATTAACCAAAAGATATGGACAACATTCAAAGAATATAAAAATATTATAAAAGGTAAAGGATATACAAATGCCTTTGTTCCTATCAATATAAGGGCTACAAACGATTATAAAGATACAATAGCTGTAGCATATATAGCCAATCGTTATATGAAACCAACGCTTAAACATTTCTTTGAATCTGAAAATATTAATGTAGACGAAGATGGATATGCTTTATCTGAAATGATACAATTCATATATCGTAGTGCTATTAGAGATGGCAAACCGATAACAATATATATTCCATCTAAAAGAATGAGAAATTTATTAAAAAATTGGATAAATGAAAAAGACGAATAATTATCGTCTTTTTTTTATTTATGAATACGCCATTCTAAATATCCAAACATTTCTACAATCAACCACAATATAGAAATTCTACTCCAATAATATAAATCAACGGTGGATTCAGGATAACCTATCCAAATAAGATACATTATACAAAACGGGGAAGCGAAAAGAGCTAATACTAAAAAACCAAAAGTAATTGAAATAAATCTTTTTAACATATACTTTATCCTCCTAATAATTTTCTAAAGCTTCTTTGTATTCTTCCTCATCCTGAGGACATATAAAATTTTTTATATAATTATCTTTAATTTCTTTTTTATGGTTCTTCCATTCTTCTTTTAATTTTTGATAAGGGAATTTCAATAAGGCAAATCCATTACCTTCTTGTTCGCCACAAAATAATCTTTGCCACACAATATTTATAACATATCCAAATTGTCTTTCTTCATCATCACTTATATCTTCATAAGTTAAATATGATATTAAAGTTAAATCTCCTTGTCCCTCTCCTTCAAAATAAGATTTTTTACAATCAATTTCATCTTTATTTTCATCAAGGTTTAATAAATAATCTATTTCTCCAACCAAATCGGTTAAATAACTAACTTGAAAATTACAATATCCAACATTTAAATTAGCCCATCCATATTTTATATCTGTTACATATATCATATCTCTACATATCCTTTACCATTACAACTTCTACATTGTTCTGGCGCAGTTGTAGAAGTAACCCAAGTGTTACCAGTATGATTATAAAATCCATTTGAAACTATTCCGTTACCACCACAAACAGGACAACATCTAACCTCTCTTGTTGTTGTAAAATGCCATATCGTAGGTTTAATTTTAGTTACAGTTGTATTGCATTTGCATTCAGAATCTAATGATGAGCAAGTTGATGTAGATGTTAATTTTACATTATATACTCTTTGAAAATTTGATACTTTATCGTTTAAATTAGATAAGTCTATTTGGTCTTCTAAATATAAATATGTTTTTACATCGGCATCATAATAATTTAATTCCTCAGTTCTAATACATTCATCTTTTTTATCATATATCCATCGATATCCATTATAATCAAAGCTAGTTCCTTCTCCTAAAGTTCCTTCAGATATTTCTTTTAATATATCAATAATTTTTGGTTCTTCAATAACTTGATAGTAATTTATCATATTATACCTCCCTACGAGGATTATAAGGAATATCTCTCTTAGTTAATTCATCTTCGCTTAAATCTTCTAACCAATCCATTTTTTCGAAAACACCATCTTTATTAATCCATCCCTCAGCTTCTTCGAAATCTTTACACACAAGTATTCTAACATTATCAAGGGCACCGTCGCCATCTTCATCATCTATAAATCCAATTACATATGTATTCCCACTACAAATAAAATAATATCCTGGTTCTTCTACTTTGCCAATTTCTAAAGATAAATCTTTACATATTCTATCGATTCTCTTCTGAATTTCCTCATCACTTATTTTAACGGCACCACTACAATCTTTAAAATCATTTTTATTATAATTAAATTTTATATTCATCACCAAGAGCAACCTCCATTTCTTTAATTTTATTATTAATAGCATTATTGCTTAGATATTTTTCATAATCTTCTTTGGTTATAATGCCTTTACTATTCAATAATTCTATTAATTGGAACATAGCCACTTCATTTCTTTCAGCTATTCTAAATATTGGACTGAATGTCTCAATGATTTCCTTTTGTAGTTCTTCTTTATTCATTATCCACCTCCAAATAAAAAATACCATTGCCAATTCTTAAATCAATAGTTTTACCATCTTTTCCGGTAAATACATCACACATATCTAATATTTCATCGGTCACAGATGTCCCTCTCAAAATACCATAATCATAATCTTTACTTTTGATATGTATAAATATTTTTTCTTCTCTCAAATATTTTAATAATTCATATAAAGCACCAATTTGATGAAATGGTTCCCCATCAATAATCCAAGCATTGGCTTTATTTTTCATAATTTCACTCAATTTATAAGTAGAGCATTCAAGGCAGTCACCATAATTAGATATTTCAATTGATGCGATTTGGTTATGACTGCCAGTAACCATTTCTTTATATCTAATTGTTTTCATTAATTACCACTCCTCTTCTTCTAAATCTTCATCATCAAAATAATCGTTATCTTCTATTTCTCTTTCATCTAATACTTCGATATATTCAATATCTGTATCATCGGATTCTTCCATATTTTCGGCAAGTTCTTTAGCGGCATCTTCATCTGCTGCTTCTACCCACAGTCTTGTCTTCTTAGTTACTTCTACTAAATATTCTCTTTTCATCATAATTATTTGTCTCCTTTGCTGAATTTTGGATGATAATAATCACAAGGATATATATCAACTATTTTAATTTTATCATTCATACAATGCACTAAATTTTCATCGTATGTTTTAAGATAATAATTTAATTTATTATCAAGTGCTTCATATGAGTTTATAATAAGTTCGTTTGTTAATTGACCCGGCATCTCTATTTCCGCACATATAGCGCTTTTATTTTCTTTTGCTTCTTTAAAAGCATTCTCTAAATCTTTCCTAGTCATATTATTCTCCTTCTTTTGATGTTGACGTACTTTGCACATCATTATTAATTATAATTGTTGGTTCTTCTGGTTCTTGGTCACTATATACAACCATAGTGCCATCAGTTCCATATTGAATATTAACAACTATCTTACATTCATCACTTTGAATAAACTCGTTGATTTTAGTTTCTAATTCATTTAATTTTCTTTCCTCAAAAAACTTTACCTTTAGTTTCATTTAACATACCCTCCATATAATATTCTTTATATTTAATTTCTACCAATTCACTTATTCTTGACATTGGTATAAAATATATATTCCTATCTTCAAATTCTAAATACATAGCAAATTTATGTATAGTACATTTATCTATATAATCAAGAGCTATTAGTTTCATTGCTTCTTTAGCTCCTTTAACTGTTTCACATACTATTACTATATTTTTAGAGTTTTTATCCTTCATATTATTTAATTCTTCAAATAATTTAAATATATCCCTGTCTCCAGCTCTCTTATATGATTCTAATCTTTTAAGAGTTGTTAGTTTGTGATAATCGTTCACTTTGTCCTCCTTCCATTTTGGTGAGCCACCTTATCATAATTAAATACTATCATAAATTAATTAATTTGTCAAGAAAAACTTGACAAGATTCTAAAAATATGTTATTATATATTCATAAAAAGGAAGGAATGAATAATTATGGCTATATTATTAGCATTTGTATTATTTGCAATTAATACGACAAAAAATTGTAATAAACCTGGAACAAAAAGAGCAATATATTTATCTCAATCATTTTCCAGAAAAGATAATAGAAGATGGTATTAGTTATCATCTTTTTTTTATTTCCTTATAAAATAAGGGTTTAAATAGTGTTCATTATAATATAATGTATATTTTTACAATATAATGCATACTTACCAAAAAAAGGGTTGGTTGTTCGGCTTGGCCGTCTGGGTGCAAGTTTCAGTTCCTTTACATTCATTCTAAAAAAAATTAAAATGTGTCCTATATATTCTTAAGGGAGACCTCCGGAAAACCGCATAAAATAAGGACTTTTTTAAAATTTTAGAACCTTAGTGGTGCTAAAATACCCCATTTAGGAAAAACCCAACTAAAAAAATGTGTAAAGTTAAAGTGTAAAATTGTGTAAAGTTTTGTGGTCACGTTAAGCTCATAGCGTTGCCTCTCCAAAAGGCATAAGCGTTATGAGCGTTTTTATGTGGAAGTCGTTTTGCTTCGCTTTTGATGGCTCGCAAACGACAATTCGGTGATTTGTGGAAATATTTTTCGGTGATTTAGTATGTAACGTGAAAGCGTGATGAAAATGTAACCACAGGGAAACGTTGATTTTAAAGTGTTCTGTAAGATGATGTTATTATGTTGATTTATGGGCACGGAAAGTGATGTGCTACCTTTATAAATGCTTGGCTCTTTGGTTTTTCTTTGTAAAATACCCCTATATTTACATTATATTATACAATAAAATGTATAATCCCCCTTTTTGCTCTTTTTCTCTTTTTCTCTTATAAAAGAAGAAAGCCCCAAAAGACAACAAACAAAAACAACAACAAAGCCGATACACTAACAAAGCCACAAAAAAAAAGACCTTTTACAAGTCTTTTTCTGTTTGTACTATTTCAAAGCCGTTTTGTTGTGCTAGTCTTACAAGTTTATTTTGTATCTTGCTTGTTGTATGTGAATATTTCTTGTTGTTTATATATATTTTTTTGTAGTTTTCTTCTGTGTTTACTTTACTTATTATTGTATTATAATTTATTAAATATCTTGTATTATCTTTATAATAACAATATATAGTATTATTATTGTTTGTTAAGTCTGTTTTATTGCTTATGTATGTATTATTTACAAAGTATTTTAATATTTCATCATTTGTTAATCTTTTCATTTTTTTCATCTCCTTAATATCTCTTTTTTATAGTTCTTGTATATTCATATAATCGCAAGAAATAAAATAACTGTTTTTGTCGTTTCTGTAATTGCTTTCTATTTCTCTTTTTGTGTCCGTTCCTTTGATAAATTTATAATCTATTATTTTATTTGTCTTGTCTCTTATAATCTTATATAGTGTATAATAACTTATAGTATAATCAAGATATATTGTTTTTTGTGTTTTGTTGTTGTATATTCCTTTTTGTAGGTTCTTTTTTGCTGTTTTTGTTGCATCTCTTAAGTTGTTAATCTGTTTTGATATATCTACATATATTTTGTTGTTGTCCTCTGTGTCTATCCAAAAGCCGATATACAAGCCGTTTTTGTCTTGTATAAGTTCTTTATATTCAAGCCCTTTTTGTATTGCGTCTTGAATATTGTTTGTTGTGTACTCATAGCCAAACAATGAGACCATAAAGCCAGTTGTTAAGTTTGTTTGTTTATAGTTCTTGTCTAGTGTTGCTCCTCCATTTCTTAATATTTCTTTTTGTAATTCTGTAAACATTTGTATCATCTCCCTTTCTTATTGTTTACACTTTGATGAAGTCTTTTTTCTCTTCATCTAATAATATTATACCACTTTGAAAAATAATTTCAAGTACTTTTTGTTAATTTGTGAAAGTTTTTTTATATTTCTAAATTGTCAATACTTATTAAGTAAATATCAAAGCCCTTTTGTTTGTATTGTATCTTTGCTTGTGTGTCTAGTTGTTTCCAGTTGTTAGAACAATAACTTCTAATGATATAGCCTTGTTGTTTGTGTTGGTTGTATATACATTGTTGATATTGTTTTATTGTCTCTTGTTGTCTTTTTTGGTTTTCTGCTTGTGTGTTTTTTATTTCCTTATATAATATTATGCAAGAACAAACAACAAACAATATACAAGCAATTTTACAAGCCTTTTTCAAGTGGTTTTTGATTTCCTTTTTTAATCTGTATTTTTTTTGTCTTTTCATTTGTATCATCTCCCTTTTAATTGATAGAGTGAAAAGCCCTTTTTTGTCTCTATCTAATATTATTATACCACTTATAAGATAAAATACAAGTACTTTTTGTTAATATTTACATTTTATTTTATTATTTTACATTATATTGTAAAGTTGCTTTTTTTGTGTCTGTTTGTGTATAGTTCTTGTTTTTGGTGGTATAATGTTTTTGTTAGGAGATGAGGAGACACGACCAAAGCAAGAAACAAGCAGAAGAATAAAAACACAAACAAAAGTATTATAAAACAAATGTTTGATATTATTAAAAACTACCAACTCCAAAAACTCCATAAATGCAACGGCTAAAAATGTGGGGAGTTTAAATGGCTTGGCTTGTTTTGTGGGGAGTGGCTAGAATTAAATGGCTTTTATAAAATTGTGGTGGACTTCATCAAAAAAAATGGCTAATCGTGTATAGTATCATAAATATATGATATAATTAAAGCAGATGAAGGGAGAAGAAGAAAAATGTATAATAAAGAAGTAAAAACTGAATTAATGAATATCTATAAAGATATTAAAAATGTTGACAATGAATTAGTAAATATTAAAATTGCTATTCATAATTTGGAGAAGTTAGGACTTGATACAAAAGAATATTATAAATTACTTGATAATATTGGTATTGAGTTTAAGAAGTTCAAAGATTTTAATACAGATTATACAAAAGAAAAATTAAAATAATAAAAAAATATGGCTAGAAGTGTATAAAATAAAAAATATATGATATAATAAAATTGTCAATGAAAGAGGAGATGATATTATGACAATTATAACTAGAAATGAATATGATAAAAATGATTTTTACAGATTATATGATAATTCTTGGAGTGGTGCTAGAGATACACTAGATGATATTAAAAATGCAGATTTAGAAGAAGAATTTATGGACTATTTAGAGGGTTTATTTGGAGATGAAGAAGTTGAAGATACAACTTTAAATGATTATATTTGGTTTGAAAGAGATGAAATATATGAGGCTCTTGGACTAGATGAAAATGGAGAACTACCAAAAGAAGATGAAGAATAAAAAGTGATTTGTGGAGTTCTTGACTTAAAATAAAAGTCAAGTTCTCCATAAATGCTTGACTTGATTTTGTGGGAGTTTAAAACTCCAAAAAAGATGGAAAAAAATTGGAAGTGTAGGGAAATGGAAAGCAAATGGAAAGTAAATAGTTGTGGCTTATTAGATACGGCTCTAATGGAAAGCAATTTTGATGAACTGGACTATAATAATTCAAATGATATTGCTAACAATTCTAAAGGTATATTAAGGCTTTATGTTTATAATACAACGGAAAAAAGTTATAGATATGAATATTATTTTATTAAGGTTATCAAAAACAAGTATTTTGGAAACTTATGTAATCATACTTTTAAAATGGAAGTTTTACAAGTATTAAAGGGAAATCACAGACAAGTGGGAGATATAATCACTAAAAATGGAAAAATACTATATCATAATTATTTTGAAATAAGGAAAGCAAATGTATTTTGTAGAAATTGTAAACATAAACAAAAATATCAAAAAATTATGGCTATGAGTGTATAGAATAGAAAAACAATGATATAATGTTATTAGTTAAGGGAGATGAGACTATGTTTGATTTAGTTATGTGTGATGAATTAAATAGTTATTTAAGGGAAATAAGAAAAGATTTGAAAAATAAAGGTTATAATAAAACAATTAGTAAATGTAATAGATATATTGGGACAATGCACTTAAATTATGTATATGAATATTATACAAAAGCAAAAAGCAATAAAATGTTAGAAATTGAAAAAGATTTAGAACATAATACTATAAGTGCAAAATTACATTTTAAAGATGAAAATGGAAAAGCAGATTATAAAAATATAAGAATTGCAGATATAAAAGATTTATTCTAAAAAAATGGAAAGTATGGAAAGTAGAGGGAAAAGATATGGAAAATAAAACGGCAGAACAAATGTTTAATGAAATTGGTTATCATTTAGTAAAAGAACACTCTAGTTGGTTTGCAATTCTAATATATGAAAGAAGAGGAAGAGAAAGAATATATTTTGATGATGATATTCACTTTTCAAAAGAGGGTTTTGGAAATCAATTTATAGATATGGAAGAACTTAAATGTATTAATAAACAATGTGAGGAGTTAGGGTGGTTAAAATGAGTATATACCAAAAAGGCAGTTATGAAAGAACAGATGAAATTATTAAAAGCTTATTAATATTTTGTGGAGTAATCGTTATTCTTGGAATAATTGCAAGTTTAATGGTAAATATTGAAAAACAAACAGAAAAAGAAAAACAAGAAAAAGAACTATATTGCAAAAGAATATTAATTGAAGAAGATTATATTGAAGTTGGTTGTGATGAAGTATTTAAAGAAGAAAAATGGTATATTGATTATATGAAATATATTGAAGATGAATATAAAAAGATAGGAGTTGAAAATAATGAAAATTAAAAAGATTTTGGAAATAAGTTTACAACATAGAGAAGAAGTTGAAAAAGCAGTAAAATACAATGCAGAAAATAACTATGAATATAT
>Ga0310696_10000277_pt1 | contig 87689 bp, 72 predicted proteins | sample AusTroGonzalo_MG_4_FD_203885 | JGI IMG/M metagenome (GOLD analysis project Ga0310696, IMG submission 203885) | Bovine rumen microbial communities from tropical cattle in Woodstock, Queensland, Australia - Gonzalo_02 (v2) (version 2) | ecosystem: Host-associated > Mammals > Digestive system >...
TCATCGGCATCTTCTCCCTGACCCGGCTGCCGGTGGACCTCTTCCCCCACATGGACAGCAACACCATCATGGTGCTCACCGTCTATGGCGGCGCGAGCGCGGAGGACATCGAGGACAACGTGTCCAAGCCCATCGAAAACGTGCTCAACACTCTGAGTGACCTTAAGCACATCACCTCCAACTCCAAGGAGAACTACTCCATCGTCTATCTGGAGTTTGAGTACGGTGTGGATATCGAACAGAAAACCAACGATGTGCGAGACAAGTTGGACATGGTAAAGTCGGCACTGCCCGACGGCGCCAACCAGCCCTACCTGTTCAAGTTCAGCGCCGACGACATGCCGATTATGATGCTGTCGGTGCAGTCTGGACAGAGCACGCAGGCGTTGTATAAGATCCTGGACGACAAGGTTTCTTCCCCGCTGTCGCGTATCAGCGGCGTGGGTGCGGTCTCCATCTCCGGTGCTCCGCAGCGTGAGATCCAGGTCTATTGCGACCCCTACAAGTTGGAGAGCTACAACCTCACCATCGAGACCATTGCCTCCATTTTGGGCGCGGAAAACCGTAACGTCTCCCTCGGTGTCATGGATGTGGGTTCCAAAACTTACTCCATGCGTGTGGACGGCGAGTTCAACAGCGCGGACGAGATGGAAGACGTGGTTGTTGGCAGCTTCAACAACAAGAACGTCTATCTGAAGGATGTGGCCGTAGTGAAAGACACGCTGCAGGAACGTATGCAGGAATCCTACACCGACGGACAACGTGGTGCTATGATTATCATCCAAAAGCAGACCGGTGCCAATACGGTGCAGATTTGTAAAAAGGTGCTGAAGGAACTGCCCGGCATTCAACGTTCTCTGCCCGCCGACGTGAACTTGAGCGTGCTGGTCGATAACTCTGACAACATCACCAACACCATTGACAGTTTGGAGGAAACCATCCTCATCATCCTGTTGTTGGTGGTCATCGTGGTGCTCTTCTTCTTGGGAAGATGGCGCGCCACCATCATCATCGCCATTGTGGTGCCCGTCTCCTTGATTGCGGCCTTTATCTACCTGTTGGCTACGGGTAATACACTGAATATCATTTCATTGTCATCTATCTCCATTGCCATCGGCTTGGTGGTCGATGACTCCATCGTGGTGTTGGAGAACATCACCACGCATATCGAGCGCGGTTCGAAGCCCAAGGCGGCGGCCGTGTTCGCCACCAGTGAGGTATCCCTTTCCATTATCGCTTCCACCTTGGTGATTATCGCCGTGTTCTTGCCGTTGACCTTCCTCACCGGTATGGCCGGCGTACTCTTCAAACAGTTGGGTTGGATTGTCACCATCGTGATTGCAGTTTCGTTGGCGGCCGCTATGACGCTGACCCCGATGCTCTGTTCCCTCCTTTTGAAGAAAAACCCGAAAAAGAGCAAATGGTTCGCCAAGGTCTATGGACCTATTGAGAATTTCCTCGCCCGTTTGGACAACGGCTATGCCAAGCTCCTCCGTTGGTGCGTTAACCACCGGAAGACGGTTGTCGGTATTGCCACGGTCATCTTCCTCGCTAGCTTGACCCTGCTGAAGGTGATTCCCACCGAGTTCTTCCCGACGCAGGATAACGCCCGTCTGAGCGCAACCGTGAAGCTGCCGCAAGGCACGCGCGTGGAAACCACCAAGGCACTGGGCGACCAAATTGTGAAGGAAATCCGGGAGAAGTACCCGAATGAGATCAAATCCATCAACTATTCCGTGGGTATGCCTGATGAGGACAACACATGGAGCTTGATGCGCGACAACGGTACGAACCTGCTCTCCTACAACATCCGTTTGGTGAAGAAAACTGAGCGTGACAAGTTCATTACGGAGATTGCCGACGGTGTACGCGCCATTCTGCGCCAGCATATCGAAATTGTCTCCTCCACGGTTACGACCGGACAGGGCAACATGGGTGGACAATCCACCGTCGATATTGAGCTTTACTGCTACGACTTCAATACCACCGACCAGTTCGCCGCCGACCTTGCCGCGCGTATGCGACAGGTGGAAGGCTGCTCCGAGGTGGTGATAAGCCGTGACGAATACACGCCCGAGTTAGAGGTCGTCTTCGACCGCCAAAAGCTGGCCGAGAACGGACTCAACTCCACGACCGCTGCCGGTTACGTGCGCAACCGCTTCAACGGTTACACAGCTTCGCAGTTCCGCGAGGACGGTGACGAGTACAACATCCGTGTGCGTTACGCGCCCGAATTCCGCGACGACATCCATGCCATCGAGAACATCCTGATGTACAACAGCATGGGCAAGGGCATCCGCGTGGGCGACGTGGCCACCGTGGAAGAGACCTTCACCCCGCCGACCATCGTCCGTAAGGACCGTGAACGTATGGTCAAAGTCTCCTGTGTGGTGGCCAAGGGCGCCGTACTGAGCGAGCTGGTGGAATCCGCACAGAAGGAACTCGACCAGATGGACATCCCCGCCACCCTCGATTACAAGATCGGTGGTACGTGGGAAGACCAGCAGGATGCTTTCGGTGACATGTTCGTCCTGATGGCCTTGATTATCATGTTGGTCTATGTGGTGATGGCCGCCCAGTTCGAATCGTTCAGCTATCCGTTCGTCATTATGGGCTCCATCCTATTCGCCCTCACCGGTGTGTTGATCGGTTTGGCCGTCACGCGCACCGCCTTGGGTATCATGGCGTTGATCGGCGTGATGATGTTGATCGGTATTGTGGTGAAAAACGGTATCGTGCTGATCGACTACACCAGTTTGTGTGTCGAGCGCGGAATGAGTATCAAAGACGCTGTTGTCGCCGGCGGCCGATCCCGTCTGCGTCCCATCTTGATGACCACCCTGACTACGGTCTTGGGTATGATCCCGTTGGCCGTCGACAAGGGCGAGGGCGCCGAGATGTGGAACTCCATGGGTATGGTCGTGGCCTGGGGTCTCACCTTCTCCACGATGGTCACCCTGATCCTCATCCCGATTCTCTTCAGCAAGTTCGCCGAATGGAACGCCCGCGGCGCCGAACGCCGCCGCGCCCGCCGCGAACGCAACAAGGCATTGGGCGTCAACGAGGTCTAAATAAATTCCTTAAGCAGCCCCGAAGGGGCAAAACGCGCGAAGCGCAATTAACCCCACATAAGCGACGAAGGAGCGCAATGTGGGGCTGACAAGAACAGACAGTTAAACAATATCGAAAAATGAAAGCAGTCTTCATATCCCTATACCAGGCCTTCTACGATGAGGTGATGGAAATTTTGGACAAGAACGAAATCCGCGGGTTTACCTTCTGGAACGAGGTGCAGGGCCGCGGTAGCCACGATGGAGAACCGCACTACGGCACCCACGCCTGGCCGACCCTGAACTCCGCCGTCCTGGCCTTCGTGGCCGACGAGAAGGTCAAACCCTTGCTCCACGACATCCACGAACTAGACATGTCCGCCGAGCAGCAGGGGTTGCGCGCCTTCGTGCTGAATGCCGAGGAAATCACGGACAAGGACCTGTAGAGACGCGGCGCGCCGCGTCTCTACAACGCGCCATGGCACGTCCTTGCGACATGCCCTATGTCCAAATATATATTTATGAACATAATCTCAAACTAATGAAAAAGACCTTATCCCTCTGCCTCTTATTGGCAGTCATCCTGTTCGGAAACCTCTCCGCCCAGGTCCAGCATTTCACCTGGCAGAACGTGCAGCGCGAATACCTCGTGCGCACCCCCGCGAATAATGACGGCACGTTGCCTGTGCTCTTCTTCCTGCACGGGTTGGGCGACAATATCACCCGCTGCGACGAGGAGTTCAATTTCGGACAGATAGCCGAGGAGTTCGGATGGGCCATTGTGGCACCGCAGGCCCTCAACGAGGGTATGGGCACGATGTGGAACGCCGCGCTGCTCAACAGCAACGTGGATGACTCCGGCTTCCTGATGGCCCTTCTTGACTCGCTGACAGTTGAGTACCAGCTCGACCCCGACAGCGTCTTTTTCACGGGCTTCTCCATGGGTGGCTTTATGACGCACCGCATGGCCATTGAGCACGGCGACCGTATCACCGCCTGCGTGCCTTTCAGCGGACTGATTACCACCGCAATGGCTGCGCAGACACCCGTTGCACCTGTGCGGTTGCTACACGTCCACGGCACTAACGACCCTGTGGTCGGCTATAATGGTGGCTCCTCCACCTTCGGTATGACACTCGGCCTCAGTGTGGATGCCATCATGGATTATTGGCAGAATGCCAACGGTTGCACCGGTGAGCCCGCCATCGACACGCTCCCAGACCTCAAGAACGACGGGCTGCGCTTCATCCGTTATACCTACAACTGCGGTACGGATCTGCAGCTGCTGAAAGTGGTGGGCGGCACCCACAACTGGTATCACAGTTCCAGCCAGTATGATGTTGGCTACAAGGATGTTCTCTACGAATTCTGTTCGGGACACAGTCTCCCGACAAGCGTGCCCGAACGCGAAACCGGACATCTGCAAATCTGGCCGAACCCCACGAACGGCATCCTCAATATCCAGATGCCGGATTATGATTCACAGGCCAATGACATCAAAGTGTTTGATGTGTACGGGAAATTGGTAGATGTCGTGGTAGGGGCGAATGATTATTCGTCCCTACAGACCACAAAAATCGACTTATCCCGTTATCCCGATGGCATCTATTTCGTGCAGGCGGGCAGCGGCCCGGTGACAAAGGTCGTGGTGACACGATAAATAAATGATTGCTATGCAACCCTTATATACCATAAAAAGCCTGTACTCTATAGAGGAGTTCATGCGGTTCAACAGAACTCTGCGCTTCCGAAACAAGAAAATCGTTGTTTTCCTCTCCATATTAGATGTTCTGCTCGTTGCCTTGACCGTGTTGTGTCTGATTAGCGGCAACTACATCTGGGCCGCGATTGCCGGTTTTTATCTGGTCTTCCTCAACTGGTATCTGTTCCGTGGTATCGACAAGCGGATGGCCAAGGTATTTATGCGGAATACGGAAATTGCCGGGCTGAAGTGCGAGTTCCAGTTCTTCGAGGACCATTTCGATGCCGTCACGAAAAGCAGCACCACCAGCATTGATTACGGCAAGATAAGGAACATCATCGAAACAAAAACCAATGTTTACATTATGTACTCTGATGCCCAAGGTATTATGATGAAGAAGCCGCTGCCGGAAGGGTTTGTGGCGTTTTTGAGAGGGAAAGCTGTAAAAGTAGAGTAGAACTATCTCCCGCAGAACTCGCAGATTAACGCAGATTATTCCTTCGCAAATCGGCAAATAGCTGTGAGATTTGCGAGAGAAATCGCAACAACCCGACAATTTCCTCTTGCAACTTATCCGATACCGGTACGAGCGGCAAGCGCAAGGCATTATCGATGAGGCTCATGGCAGACATGATGGCCTTCACGCCGGCGGGACTGCCCTCTTTGAAACAGTCGATGGTGAGCGGAACAAGCTGCTGGTGGATGGCACGGGCCTCATCCAACTCTTTTCGCATAATGTGATGCACCATGTCGGCGACTTTCTTCGGAAACGCGTTAGCCATCACGGAGATAAGTCCGTCGGCACCGGCAGCCATGAGCGGCAGAGTGAGCAGGTCGTCGCCGGAAATCACGAGGAAGCCTTCTGGACGTTTGGCGATGAGCTGCAAAATCTGTTTCATCATGCCGGACGCCTCCTTGATACCCACCACGTTGGGGCACTCCTCCGCAATACGCAGCGTGGTAGCCGCCTCTAAGTTACAGGAGGTACGGCCAGGCACATTGTAGAGAAACACCGGCATGTCGGTGGCAGCGGCAAAGGTCTTATAGTGAGCCACTAAGCCCGCTTGCGACGGCTTGTTGTAATAAGGGGTCACCGTCAGGATGGCATCCACGTCGAAAGCGGCAAGATGGTCTAACTTGCGAATCATGAATTGCGTGTTGGGGCCGCCGAGACCCACCATCACGGGCAGGCGCTTGGCGTTGGTCTCCAAGATACAGCGCAGGACATCATCCTTCTCGTCAGGCGCGAGCGTCGGGTACTCGCTCGTGGTGCCGAGGGCGAGCAAGTAATCCACCCCGTTGTCAATCACGCGGTCGACCAGCTCGGACAGGCGGGCGAAATCAATTTGCCCGTCTCTTTTGAAAGGCGTGATCAAGGCTACGCCCAAGCCCTTGAAAGTATTCTGCACGTCTGGTCTCATTTTCCGGAAAGTTTTTGGGTATAGTTGAAGGTGGAGTTCAGAAATTGGTTGTAGTTACCGCTCTCGGTCTGGATGTAGAGGTCGTAGATGTCCTTGTAGTCGGCGCAGCTGCCGATGACGAATTTGGAATGCGCTGTGGCGAGAATCGTCTCGATTGGCGCGTGATAGCGGTAGTTGAAGTCCAAAAGGATGTCGAAGTCGCGCTGCATGAAATCGGAGACCTGCACCACATTCGGTTCGCCGCACCAAGTGAGCTGCTTCTGGCAGAAATAGTCGGCGGAAAGCTGCTGCAGGCAATAGAAAGGCACGTATTTCTCGTCGATGTAGCCGATAAGGTGTACCACCTTGCCGGAATCCTGTAATTGGGTGAATATCCGGAAGATGGCCTTGTAAGAATCCTCGTCGGTGATTTCGCAGAGCATGCCGACGGTGGCGGCGTTCTGCAAGGAACAAACCGCCCTGATTTTGTCGGGTTCCTGCGCCTCAATGTGCTTGTGGAGGAAGTGTTTCTTTATCCTGTCGAACATACAAAATGGTCTTGTCAAAAAGAATTGGCAAAGATACAAAAAAAACAGTATATTTGCGCGGTTTTTTCAAAATGGCAAAGAAGACTTATAACATATTGATAGTTATATTGTTATGCTTTGCGGTGGATGTCTGTGCCGCGGACTTCCGCTGCGAAGTGGATACAGTTGTGCCGACTGCGGCCGCGCAGATGGACACGGTACGCCCGACCAAGACGAAACCCGCCAAGGTCAGCCGCGTGGGCAACAAGCGCGTCACGTTCGAGACATTCGACCAGCACTACGCCCGCGCCATGAAGTTTTATGACAACCGCCAGTGGCTCTCCGCCGCCGGCCTCTTCCAAGAGCTCTACCCCTTGTCACTCGGTACCCCCCGCGCTGACACCATCCTCTTCCTTTTCGCCGACTCTTACTACCAGAACGGCGACTACAACATGGCCGCCCTCCATTTCCGCGACTACGTGCGCCGCTACCCCAACTCCGAGCATACCGAGGATGCCTTCTTCCGCTGCATCGAGGCCGTTTACAAGACCAGCCCCGACTACAGCCTCGACCAGTCCAACACCGACTACGCCATCGAGCAGATCAAGGCGTTCCTGCAGGCCTACCCTGACAACAAACATGTGGAAGAATGCAATGTCATGCTCGACGACCTGCGCCTCAAACTGGCCCGCAAGGATCTAGAGATAGTCAAGCTCTACTACGACACCGACCACTACGAGGCCTGCCAAATTGCGGCGAAGAACTTCTTCAACGATTACGCCTACTCCCCGCTCATGCCGGAAGCTGTCTATTATCTGGTGCTTAATAACTACGAGTACGCCCGTCGCAGTACCGAACGCAAGAAAGCTGAACGCCTCAAAGCCTGCCTCGATGCCTGCCAACGCATGATCCTCAACTACCCCGACAGCAAATATGCCAAGGAGACGGAGAAAATCGCCCAAGACGTCACCAAACAATTAGAAAAATACAAGAACAAACCAAATTAAACCCTTATAAATGAAAGCCTTAGATTATAAAAAACTGAAAATCGACCTCTTTGCCAAGACGAAGGACATCCGCAAATACGACAAAGAAACGGGCAACTTCTACAAAAGCATCGTGATCATGTCGAAACGCGCCGACCAGATTGCCGCCGAGCTGAAACAGGAGTTCCAGGAGAATTCGCACCTGCAAGCTCCGCAGGATCGTTCCGGCGAGGAAGTCTATGAGAACCGCGAGCAAATCGAGTTGTCGAGAATGTACGAGCAACTGCCCAAACCCACGCAGCTCGCCCTGCACGAGTTTGAAGAGGGTCAAATCTATTTCAAGGACATAACCGAGTAATAATCATTTGGTTATGGGCAAACACGTGGTCATCGGCATATCGGGCGGCATCGCGGCGTACAAGACGATGCACCTCATCCGGCTGTTCAAGAAGGGCGGCTACGAGGTGCGTGTCACCGCTACACGCAACGCCCTGCAATTTGTCACCCCGCTGACCATCGAGACGCTGTCGCAGAACAGGCTCTACACCGACATGTTCGACCCGAACCGCACGATGGAGGTCGAGCACATCGCCCTGGCCGACTGGGCCGACGCCCTTGTGGTCGCCCCTGCCACGGCCAACATCCTCGGCAAATTCGCACACGGCATCGCCGACGATGCGCTATCCACCCTTTTCCTGGCCGTCAAGAAGCCCGTATTCCTCGCCCCGGCGATGAACAGCAACATGTTCGAAAACGCTGTGGTTCAAGACAATATACGACTGCTTCACGAACGTGGGTGCCATATTCTCACCCCAAATGAAGGATTTCTGGCCTGCGGCACGACCGGCAGCGGACGGATGCAGGAACCCGAGGAAATTTTCGAGCGGGTGGACGAGGAGCTTGCCAACAATCATACGCTGCAGGACAAGCGCGTACTCATCACCGCCGGTCCTACCTACGAGCCCATCGACCCCGTGCGCTTCATCGGCAACCACTCCTCCGGCCTGATGGGGTTCTGCTTAGCCGAGGCCGCCGCACGCAAAGGCGCCCAAGTCACGATTGTCTCCGGCCCTTCGAGCTGCATCGCAAAGCATCCCAACATCCACCGTGTGGATGTCAAAACGGCCGAGGAAATGTATCAACAATGCATGCAAATCGTTGACCAGCAGGATATTGTCATTATGTCCGCCGCAGTTGCCGACTACACGCCTGCTCATCCGGCTCCCGAGAAAATCAAGAAGGAGCAGGCCGGCATGGCTGTGGAACTGGTCCGGACGAAAGATATCTTAGCCTCCGTCGGGAAAATCAAGCGTGACAACCAGCTGCTTATCGGTTTCGCCTTAGAGACCGAAAACGAGGTGGAGAATGCCAAGAAGAAACTGCACAATAAAAACGCCGACCTCATCGTTCTCAATTCCCTGCGAACGGCCGGCGCTGGTTTCCGGACCGCCACCAACCAGGTGACCATCTTCAGCAAGGACGGCCGCGAGTTTGCCAGCGAGCTCAAAAGCAAACAGGAAATTGCCGAAGAAATCCTTCAAACCGCCCTTATGTACATCCAAAAATAAACCAAACCACCAACTATGAAACGCATCATCGGACTTTTCATCATCACGCTGATGGCCCTCTCCACACTGAAAGCCCAAGACTTCCAGTGTGCCGTGTCCATCAACGCCAACCAAATCTCAAGTTCGGGTAACCAACAGCGATACAATGAGATGCGGCAGAAGCTCTATACTTTTGTCCACGACCGCAAATGGTGCCAATACAACCTGAAGCAAAACGAACGCATTGAGTGCTCCATCACCATCAACCTGACCAAAGAGTCGGGCGACGAATATGAAGGCACCGCTACCCTGGTATTGCAACGTCCTGTGTATAAGGCCAGTTACAAAACCACACTGTTAAGTTTCCAAGATAAAAAAGTGAAGTTCCGTTACGCCGACGGCGACGAGCTGGAGTTTGAAGAGAACTCCAACCTGTCGGACCTCACCTCCCTCATCGCCTACTACCTCAACCTCTTCATTGCGGTGGAGCTGGATTCGTTCTCGCAAAACGGCGGTTCTCCCTATTACGGCAAATGCCAGAACATTGTCAACATTAATTCGAAAGAGGTGGGCTGGAATGTGGCCGAAAGCGGACAGAGCAACCGCTACTGGATCACCGAAAACTTCACCAACAGTACCTACAGCAAACTCCACGACTTCTACTACCAGTACCATCGTCTCGGCCTGGACGTGATGTACGAGACCCCTGACGCGGGGCGCGCCGTCATCCTCGAAAGCCTCAAGCTGCTGCAACAGGTCAACGCTCAGAAGTCGAACCTCGCCGCCGTCCGCATTATCCTGAACACCAAGAAGGACGAAATCATCAACATCTTCAAGGAGGGTATGCCGTCGGAGAAAACCCAGGTCATCAACATTATGAAACAGATCGACCCGACCAACTCCTCCGCCTACGACGCCATCAACACCGCATCCAAGTAATCGCGATGCTGACCTCCCTGCAAATAGAGAATTATGCGATTATCCGGTCTTTGGAAATTCCATTCCGGCAAGGCCTGACCGTCATTACGGGTGAGACCGGCGCGGGCAAGTCCATCCTCATGGGTGCCCTGTCGCTGATTCTCGGCAACCGCGCCGACACCGATGTGCTGTTCGACAAGACCCGCAAATGCATCGTGGAGGCGACCTTCAACGTAAGCGGGCTCAATCTTCAAAACCTTTTTCAACAATACGATCTCGATTATCAAGACGAGACTATCATCCGTCGGGAAATCAACGAGCATGGAAAGTCCCGGGCTTTCATCAACGACACGCCCGTGAACCTCGCCACGCTCAAAGCGGTCTCTTCCCTGTTGGTGGACATCCACTCGCAGCACCAGACCTTAATGCTCCAAAACGCCGGTTTCCGTCTGCGGTTAATTGACCAATTCGCACAGAATCAGGATATTCTACGGCAGTATCAACAGGCGTTGCACGAATGGCAGACCCAAAAGGCAGCCTACGAGACGCTCAAGCAGCGGTGCGCGGAGGCCGCTCTGCGCTACGACTACAACTGCTTCACCATCGAAGAGTTGGAAAAGGCGCAGCTGCAGCCTGATGAACAGACGGAAATTGAACAGCGAATCAAGGAGTTGACGCATGCGGAGACCATAAAATCGCATCTGTTTAACGCCACCCGCATCCTCTCGGAACAGGAGGGTGACAATATCTTATATATGCTGAAGTCGCTGCGGCAGGAATGCCGTGCGTTAGAGAGCCTCGGGGCCGAATACGCCGCCTTCAACCAGCGCATCGACGGGCTGACGGCAGAGGCACAGGATCTTTCCTACGAGATGTCGCGCAAAAACGACGCCGTGGAGGTCAATCCTGAACTCACCGACCAACTCAACGAACGTCTCGACCTCCTTTTCTCACTCCAGAACAAGTACCATGCTGAAGACAACGCCGCACTGCTTTCCCTGTTGGAGACGTTGCAGCAAGAGGTCGCCACCTATACTGACGAAAAAGAGAAACTCACCGAATACGAGACGCTTGTATCCCAATTAGCCGATAACGCGAAAACATTGGCCACGCAGTTGTCGGCATCGCGGAAGGCGGCCGTGCCGGCGCTTGTAAAAGCGATGGAGGAGCGGCTGCAACAGTTGGGCATGGCCGGCAGCCGTTTCACCGTCAACATTGAGGAGGGTGAGGAACTGCGCGAAAACGGCCGCGACACAGCCACGTTCCTGTTCAGCGCGAACGCCGGTGTCGCACCCGCCGACATCGCCCGCATCGCGTCCGGCGGCGAAATGTCGCGCATCATGCTCTGTCTCAAGTCGATTATCACCGACTCCATGTACCTGCCCACCATTATCTTCGACGAGATTGACACGGGTATCTCCGGCGAGACCGCCTCGAAAGTCGGGCAGATGATGCGCCAGTTAGCCGTAAAGCATCAGGTCATCGCCATCACGCACCTCCCACAAATTGCGGCCTGCGGCGGACAGCATCTGCTTGTGTATAAGCAGACTACCGACAACCAGACGTTTACAAACATCGAAGAATTGGACATGCCGGGGCGCGAGCGGATGATTGCCACCATGATGAGCGGTGAAAGCCGCACCGAATCGTCCATATTGGCCGCCCGAGAAATGTTAAAATCATCACAAGCAACGAACAATCAATAAGATACATTATGAAAAAAACGCTCATTCTTCTCATAGCCACGCTTCTGTGCGTCAGCGTTTACGCGCAACGCAGAGAGTCCCCTGACAGCAAGTTCATCTATATGACCTCATTTGGTTACGCCACAGGGTTAGGCGAAATCCATCTGATGAACAACACTGGTGAGGAGCTGAAAACCGTACAGAATCGAAGCTTCGACATCTTCGTTGACCAACAGCTTGGATACCAGTTCAATCCGTACTTCCAGATGAGTCTCGGTGCAGGCTTCGACTTCTGGAAGCAGACGGCCTTCATCCCGATATACCTCAACATCACGGTTAACTTCACAGACACGAAGTTTGAGCCGATATTCTACCTCAACGGGGGCTACGCCTTCAAATGGTACGTTTCGTCGGTACCCGACAAGATGGACCGCGTGGTGCATGGTACGTCCACCGGCCCGATGGGCGAAACCGGCATCGGTCTGCGCATCAACCTCAACGACCGCGTGTCGCTCGTGCTGGCTGCCTGCTACAAAAACCAGTACACCGACATCCGCTACACCATTCCGACACCCGACGAACAGGATTTCTCCGCCTACTCCACCAACGCCGTCCAGAAGGCCCTCTACCACTTCGCCGGCGTCAGGCTCGGAGTGCAGTACTAATAATGAAGAATGTAGAATGAAGAATATGAAACAAGAAGAAATTACCTATACGGCGGCTTTTGAGGAATTGAAGGGAATCGTGGACCAATTGGAGAACGACAGCGTCAGCGTGGATGAACTGACCGAAAAGATGAAGCGTGCGACCGTGCTGATGAAAATCTGCCGCGACAAACTGACGAAAACCGAAGAGGAGGTTAGCAAGACGATTGAGGAATTGTCTTGACTTTGACCTTTGACCTTGACCTTTGACTTTTGACTATGGCAATGCGAATTGATATACTGACCCTTTTTCCGGAGATGTTTCCCGGGGTGTTCGGCAGCTCGATTTTGAAACGCGCCGTGGACAAGGGCTACCTTGAACTCCACGTGCACGACATCCGCGCCTACACCTACGACAAACATCATCGTGCCGACGACTACCCGTTCGGGGGCGGCGCGGGCATGGTGATGATGGTGGAACCCATCGCCCGTTGCATCGAGCAGTTGCAAAGCGAGCGCGATTACGACGGCGTTTTTCTGATGGCACCCGACGGAGAGGTCTTCAACCAACAGAAAGCCAACGAGATGTCGATGTTTCACAACATTATCCTGTTATGCGGCCATTACAAGGGTGTGGACGAGCGCGTACGCGAGCTGTACGTCACCGGCGACCTGAGTATTGGCGACTATGTGCTGTCGGGCGGCGAGATTGCGGCCATGGCCATCACCGATGCCATCGCGCGGGTGATTCCCGGCGTGATCAGCGACGGTGCCTCCGCCCTTTCCGACTCCTTTCAGGACGGACTGCTCTCCGCTCCCGTCTACACCCGTCCGGCAGACTTCCGCGGACATCGCGTGCCCGACGTCCTGCTCTCCGGCAATCCGAAATTGATTGACGAATGGCGTATGGACCAACAACTTACACGAACCCGCGAACGTCGTCCCGACCTGCTTGCCCATGAATAGTATCACCACATATCTACAATCACTGCGCACCGACAACGTGTTCTTCAACGCCAGTTTCCTCCTGATGGCCCTGGCTTTGGTATTGCTCCCGTTCACCACCTGGTTCATGTGGCCCATCGGCGTCTTGCTGATGACCCTGTGGGTCTGCCAATGGAACTGGCGCGAGAAATGGGAGAATTTCAAAGCCAATGACGGCATCCCCTACGGCATCTTCCTGCTGGGCATCTGCCTTATCCCGCTTTTAGGTTTTATCAATTCGGAGAACATGCCCGCCGCCTGGAGCACCCTCGAGGCTTACATCTGGTTCCTCTTTGCACCGCTCATCTTCCTTACCACCTCGGCAAAAACCTGGAAACGCCAGCATTTTGATGTTCTGCTTTCCCTTTTCGTCATTGGTGCTGCTGCCGACTTGGTTTGCCTGTTTCTGTTCGGAATTTACCGCACTGCGAAAACCGGCAACCCCAACTTTATGTTCAGCGACAAATTCTGTTTCAACAACCACCACACCTACACCGCCCTCTACTTCACGTTCGCCTACCTGTTGATTTTTGAACGGCTGCTCAATCGTCAGCACGAAATGACCAAGAAGCGTATTATTGGACACTATCTTTTAGGTTTCTTCTTCGCCATAGGCGTATTATGCGTCTATTCCCGGGCCGGAATCCTTATAATCCTGTTCATGCACACCCTTTGGTGCCTTTACGCTGTATACCGGAAACGTTCGCGGTGGAAATACTTGCTCCCGCTCACCCTTTTTGTTTTCGGATTGTTCACCATAATGATTAAAACGTCTCCTGTGAACCGTTTCGCTGCCTATTCCATCCACTACAACCAAAATTCCGACGATAAACAGACCGACAGGCGATGGTTCATCTGGAAGGCAGCTTGGGATGGCGTCGTGGAAAGTATGCCTTGGGGCGTGGGCACCGGCGACGGCAACGATGTTGTCACCGAAAACTACTACAAAAGCGGCCATTATGACGAAGTAAACTGCAATGCGCACAACCAGCTCCTCTTCGTCCTTCTCACCAATGGCATCCTTGGGTTGGTCATCACCCTGCTATACTTTATCACCCCCTTTTGCACCGGCATCAAACACCGTGACCTTATGCTGGTCTCCCTCTTTCTGCTCCTATTCACAAATTGCCTGTTCGAATGTATGTTTGAACGACGGGCAGGATCCTACTTTTTCGCCGTGATAATTCCCTTGTTGATGATGCGGGCGAACGTACACACACACGAAGATACCCTAAAACAATAAAGCATTACAACGATGAAGCGACTTTTTTTGACCCTGACATTGGCGATTGTCTTCGCCAGTTCTTTCGCACAGACGAAGGAAACCTACCTATACGCCGAGAAGGACACCTCGAAACTGTACATGGACGTGTATATTCCCGAGGTGCAGAACGAGCAGCAGGCGTGCCTGATGTTCGTGTTCGGAGGCGGTTTCATCGGTGGGAAACGCGACGACAACCAAATCCAGCAGGTATGGCGGCATTTCACCGAAAAGGGCTACGTGGTCATCGCCATCGACTACCGGCTTGGCATGCGCGGAAAGACGGAGTTTGCGGCACTGAAAGCGCTCAAGAACTTCCAAAAAGCCATTGACATGGCAGCTGAAGACGTGATTTCAGCACTGGACTACACCGTCCGGAACCTTCGCCAAACGGACAAATTCACCATCGACTGCGCCCACATTGTCGTGATGGGCAGCAGCGCGGGGGCCATCGCGGCACTGCAAGCCGACTACGCCATGTGCAACGGTTACCTCAACAGCGACATCCTTCCCCAAAATTTCCGGATTGCAGGGGTGGCTGCCTACGCCGGCGCCATCTTCTCCACCCACGGGGTGCCCAAGTACAAAAACCGCGCGCCCGCTCCCACCCTCTTCTGCCACGGCACCGACGACAAGTTAGTGATTTACGATAAGACACAATTTGCCAACCTCGGGTTTTTCGGGTCGAGTTCCCTCGCAAAGCAGTTCAAGAAAAAAGGATACACCTACCAAATCCGCCGTTACACAAAACTCGGACACCAGGTGGCGGCCTTCTACAACGATGAATTCGACGTCATTGAGAATTTCATCACGAAGATTGCACTCACCGACAGCGGTGTCCAGCTTGACGAAACCCGCTACGACCCGCGCATTGAGCCGAAATGGAACAACTTCCGGGTGCGGGATCTCAAAAAATTCGCTCAGTGACCGTTTTTTTCAAAAAGGCGTATGCCAACAAAAAATGTATATTTGCCGTTTGGGATATTCTCCCAAACGGTTTTTTAATTGTCTAAAAGTCAAATAATTAAATAACAATAGTATGAAAAAAAAATCTATCCTTTGCAGCATTGTGACCCTATGCACAATGCTACTCGGCATGGTGGGATTCGCACAGACCACCTACACCTTCAGCGACTATCCGGGAGGTGAACAATATGCCATAGATGAAGTTCATGTGCTGGATAATGACGTGACTCTGGTAACCACCCAATGCCACTTCACCACCCAGCTGCGCGTCTATGCGAGTGCCTCCCACGACGGCTTCTTCTACACCCAAGCGCTGCCTCTGTACATTGACAGTCTGGCGTTCAACATGGGCTATAGTGTGGACGATGTCAACATCTACGGAAGTACGGACGGCAACACTTGGACTTTGGTGGATGCCATATCGGTGACGAGCTCGAGCTATGCCAACTATGGTCTGTCGTTTGGCAGCAACAACTATAACTACTTCAAGTTCGATGTGGACGGCAGCCATCAAATCCGTGTGGTGTCCATGACGATTTTTTACAAGTCGTCCGGCCCGTCAGGCAGCACAGCGGAGACACCGACATTCTCGCCAGTACCGGGACTGTACACCAGCCCCATTTCGGTGAGCATCGCTTCCGGCACTGCCGGCGCCTCTATCTATTACACCACCGACGGCACAATGCCTACCACCTCTTCGACACTTTACACCGCTCCGATACCGTTGAGCCAGACCACCACGGTGAAGGCTATGGCTACGGCCGCGGGCTACCAGAACAGCCCGACCGCCACCGCAACGTACATCTTCCCTGAGACGGTGAGCAACATTGCCGCTTTCAAGGCACAGACTACTGCCCCCACCAACCAGCCTTTTATTATCGGCAATGATGTAACCTACGTCTTCGGCCAAGGCCAATATACTTACGTGAAAGATGCCTCCGCCGGTTTGCTGATTTATGGCAATGAAATCACCACCCCATACAACGAAGGCGACCAGATCAGTGGTCTGGAGGGCACTCGTTCGGTATATTCCGGTCAAGTTGAGATGACAGCCTCGCAGAACACCGCCCCCGCCACTTCCAACACGGGCGGCGTGACACCTACCGTGGTCACCATCAGCGACCTGATTGCCAACTACAGCACCTACGACGCACAACTTATCACCATTGCAGATGTGACATTCCCGACCGGTTTCTCCGGTTCTAACACGGAGTTCACGCAAGGAACAGAAAACCTCACCCTCTACAACCGTTTCGGCGTTGACACCGTTCTTCCGGCCGGCGCCACCACAAGTATCACGGGTTTCGCGGCCATCTATAACGGCACCATCCAGATTTACCCGCGCCACAACAGCGACCTTTCCGCGCAAGTTCCCGCTCCCCAGCCCACTCTCACCATCACCGCGCCCGCTAACGGCAGCACATTCAGCAGCTTGGACACGCTGCCCATCGGAATTGACATTCAGAATTTCACGCTCGGCACAGACGGTTACCTCAAGGTTGAGAGCCCGCTGCTGACCGCCATCGGGCTCACCAGCCCCGTCTATCTCGACCAAACCGGCCTCACCGCACTGCTTGCGGCTACCCTGTCGCCGCTGCCCGCAGGCACGCACACCATCGCCTGTTACTTAGTAGACATGAACCAGACCGCCCTCACGCCCACCGTGAGCGCCACCACCACCTTCACGGTCACCATGCCGGTGCTTGACGCGCCCGTGCTCACCGCCACTGGCGACGTAGCTCCCGGCGATAACACCTTCTATTTCAATGCCACCGTCACCATGACGGCCGGAAACGACGCCGCTATCTACTACACCACCGACGGTTCAACGCCTACGGAGAATTCCACGCTCTACACCGCTCCGGTCCCAGTGACGACAACTTCCACCATCAAAGCTGTCGCCGTGAAGGCCAACTGGCAGACGAGCGATGTGGCCACCCTCAACGTGACCATCACCGCCCCGACGGTTGCCACGCCTGTATTCACCCCCGTGGCCGGCACATACGCCGACAGCGTGACCATCAGCCTCAGCTGCGCGACTGACAATGCCGAAATCCGCTACACCACCGACGGCTCTGAACCCACAAGCGCCGCTGCCCTTTACAGCACGCCCATCACCTTGAACACCACAACAACCGTCAAGGCCAAAGCCTTCAAGGCCGGTTGGTTCGACAGCGAAACCGCCACCGCCGTCTACAATGTGGTTTACGACCCTGTGTTGACCGTTGATGCTACCGCGCTGAACTTCACCAGCACACAACTGACACAGACCTTCACCGTCGGCGGTGCCCACTTGGACGATGCCATCACACTGTTCGTTGACAACACGCACTTCACCGTCAACCCGTCCTTCATTTTCAACCCGAACAGCAACACGACGGTTACGGTAACCTTCGACGGCACCGAGCCCGCCACCGGCACCATCACGATCGCCTGTGACACCCTGAGCGCAACCGTCGCGCTGACTGCCACCGCACAGCTGCCCGCACCGGTGCTCACGCCTGCCACCGCCGTCAGCGACAACAACATTACCGTGGCAATGAGCTGCACCGTAGCTGATGCCGAAATCCGCTACACCACCGACGGCAGCGAGCCCACCGTCAGCTCCGCAGTCTACAGCACACCGCTCTTTTTTGACATACCGGGCACCTACACCGTAAAGGCGCTTGCCGTGAAGAGCGGCTGGGAAAACAGCACCGTGGCCACTGGCACCTACACCATCAATGTGCCGCCGGCCCCCGACACCGTGGCCGTGCCGGTCATCACCCCCGCTACCGACCACTACTACGTGCCGCAGATTGTGACCATCACCTGCGCCACCGACGGTGCGGTGATCCGCTACACGCTTGACGGCACCGAACCCACCGAAACATCAACCGTGTACAGCGCCCCGTTTATGGTGAGTGCGAACACGACAATCACCGCCAAAGCCTGGAAGGAGGGCTGGATCGCGAGTGACACCGTCAGTGCCACCATCAGCTTCCCCGTGCAGGTGGACAACATCGCCGCCTTCAAAGCGGAGGCCGCCACCAACCAGGAGCGCCAGATTATGAGCGATGTGACCTTCGTGTTCCGCAGCGGCCGTTTCATGTATGTGGAGGACAACACCGCCGCAATGCTGATTTACGACTACAACACGCCGGTCATCACCACGCAATACAACGAGGGTGACGTGATTGAAGGAGGCATTTTCGGCAAATACACGGTCTATCAGGGCATGGTGGAAATGCTACCCACGCACGACGCCAACGTGGCCACCGGCACGCCGGTGACCGTCACCCCGACCGATGCCACCATCACGCAAATCAAGACTAACTACACCGACGTCTATGAGGCGAAGCTGGTACACCTCAGCGATGTGACGTTCATCTCTTCCACCCAGTTCGTGCAAAACGGCGACACGATGGCCATCTTCAACCGTTTCAACACGCTGACCACGGAAATCAACGCCGGTGACATCGCCGACGTGACGGGTTTTGTGAGCTACTCCACTAACCACGGTTACCAGATTTACCCGCGCGGCAACGACGACATCGACATTCACCCGGTGGTGATTCTCGACACTGTGGCCACGCCGGAGTTTGACTGGTTCAAGGATGGCGAATTCTACAGAATCATTATCACCTGCGCCACCGACGGTGCCAGCATTTACTACACGCAAGACGGCACCGATCCTGACGAATCCTCCCTCGCATACACCGGCCAATTCCCGTTGCCTCTCAACGTGCATTACACGCTGAAGGCCATTGCCATGAAGGATGGCATGGAGAACAGCGAAATCGCGGTTCATGACTACGATCCCACCGGCATTGCGGATTACACCTTGCTCGACAACCTCGTTGCATGGCCGAACCCTGCCTCCGACCGCCTCTTCATCGGTATGGAGAACGAGGGCCTCACCATCCAGAAAGTGGAGCTGTACAGCGTTTACGGCCAGCTGTTGCAGCGGGTTGAGGTGAACGCCACCACAGCGGAACTCTCCGTCGGCAGCCTCGCCACGGGCTCCTATTTCGCCAAGGTGTTCACCGACAAGGGTATCGCCACGATACCGATAATCCGGAAATAAATGGTTCTCCTCGTAGAGACGCGGCGCGCCGCGTCTCTACAGACAATAGGAAAGAGGTGCGACATGTATTTGTCCGCACCTCTTTTGTTTGTGCACCTTGAGGCACCGCTGTGAGACAAAATAATTGTATTTTTGCACCGAAAATCTTACCGTCATGAAATACCCCATCGGCATACAGACATTCGCGAAAATTCGAGAAGAGAACTTCCTCTATATTGATAAAACAAAAGATGTTTATCAATTGGCAAAGGACGGCGGATACTATTTTATCAGCCGTCCCCGCAGGTTTGGCAAGAGCCTGCTCGTCACCACATTGGAAGCCTACTTCCAAGGGCGGAAAGAACTATTCGAGGGGTTGGCTATCAGCGAGTTGGAGAAGGATTGGAAGCAATATCCCGTGTTACATATTGACCTTAATGCGGCTAAATACACCACCCCCCAAGCCCTCATCTCCATCATAGACGGTCATTTGCGACAATTTGAACAATCATACGGCAAAGTGCCCGAAGAGGACACCGTTTCTGAAAGATTCAAAGGGGTCATCAAACGCGCCTACGAGCAAACAGGACAGCAAGTGGTGATTTTGGTGGACGAATACGACAAGCCGCTGTTAGAGGCCATCGGCAACCCCGAACTGCAGAACGACTACCGAACCACTCTGAAATCTTTTTATGGCGTGGGCAAGACGATGGATAGTTACATCCGTTTCGCTTTCTTCACGGGAGTGACAAAGTTCTCGAAGGTGAGCGTATTCAGCGATCTCAACAACTTGAAAGACATATCGCTGGATGATCGCTTCGCGGAGATTTGCGGCATCACGGAGAAGGAAATCCGCGACAATTTGGATGCACAAGTCGGGGAAATGGCAGAGTACAACGAAATGAGCAAGGACGAGTGCTACGAAAAACTGAAAAAACAGTACGACGGCTACCATTTCAGCAAGCGTAGCGTGGGGATCTACAACCCTTTCAGCCTGCTCAATGCTCTTGACAGCCGAGATTTTGGAGATTTTTGGTTTGCTTCCGGCACACCCACGTTCTTGGTGGAGACCATGAAGCGCAATCACTACGACTTGGAAAGGCTGACTTGTGAAGATGCCACCGCCGACCTGTTGGGCAGTTTGGACTCCATCGACACCAACCCTATTCCGTTGATTTACCAAAGCGGCTACCTTACCATCAAAGGGTATAATCCTGAATTTGGAACATATCGGTTGGGGTTCCCGAACCAAGAAGTGGAAAGAGGTTTTTACCGATTTCTTTTCAGATACTATACTCCCGCCAGCCAAGGTCAGGATAGTTTTGTTAAAGATTTTGTGTTGGCGGTGAGAGCCGGGCAAATCGACAAGTTCATGAAGCGTTTGGAGTCTCTGTTCGCGGGGCAGGACTACCAATTGGCGGGCGATGCCGAGCTATACTTCCACAACGCGGTGGCCCTCATTTTCAAGATGGTGGGCTTCTACACCGACACCGAACGGCATACCAGCGACGGTCGCATGGATATGGTGGTGCAAACCGCAGACTACATCTATCTTTTCGAGTTCAAGTTGGACAAATCCGCAGACGAGGCGTTGGCACAAATCGAAGAGAAGCAATATGCCTTGCCGTTCGCAAACGACCCGCGCAAACTCTACAAAATCGGGGTGAACTTCTCCTCCGAAACGCGCCGGATCGAGAGCTGGAAAGTGGTGGAACGATGATTAATGAGTAGTTTTCGCGCCATGAACTCAGGCCCATAAGGTTCGCAAGCAAAGCAATATCATTGTGCTTTGCCAGAAAATTCTTTGCGAATCTATGCCTGAACGAGTGCGGATAGACCACTTTGGGGTCAATCCCATACTCTATCGCATACTTCCGCAGGCGCGTAGCTATGCCCTCCCTTGAAATCAACCTTCCCCAACGGTTCAGAAAGATGAAGCCCGATTCGATTTTTTGGTCTTGCAGCCATTCAAGGGCTGCAGTTGCCAGTGTCTTCGCGCCTCTTTTACCTTTTGCCGAATGCCTAAAAAAATACTATCTTTGCCGAAAATTTGAAGTATGAGCAACCTTTCCGATTTTTCGTCGCAATTGTCCCCCAAAATGAAGATGGCGGATGCTATCAACCAGTACCACAGTCTGTTGACAGTTCTTCCCCGCTTGGGTATCCCGTTGGGTTTCGGGGAGAAGAGCATCGGACAGCTCTGCGCCGAACACCGCGTTTCGGAGCCGCTCTTCATGCTCATCAGCCGCGTCTATTGTCAGGACGACTACTTCCCGACGGCCAACGAACTGCAGCAGTGCCCGATGGCGGATATCCTGCAGTACCTCGTCTCCTCACACAAGGACTATTTGGAGAACAAACTGCCCCATATCGAGCACCATCTCAACATTTTGTTAGAACCGATGGACAAGAAGTACAGCACGCTGATTTCCAACTTCTACGCCGAATTCCGCAAGGAGATGGAGAAGCATTTCCAATATGAGGAGGAGGTGATATTCCCCTATCTGCGGCAGATCCTTTCCGAACAGGAGGCCACCGAGTCGGCTACCTACCAGAAGAACACCTTCCACCAGCAGCACGACGACATTGAGGATACCCTCAACGACCTTTCCAACCTGCTGCTCAAGTACATACCCGCCGAAGTCTCCCCTGCGGAGCGCGTGGATATGTTGTTGGACATGTACGCCCTCTCCAACGACATCGCCAAGCACGCCATGATGGAGAACCGAATCTTAGTCCCCTACATCCAACTCTTAGAATCCAAACGCCATGACTAAGATCGCCATCGCCGAATCCTCGTCCATGCTGCGCATCGGACTGGAACAGCTGCTGCGGGAGCTGCCGGATGCGGAGGTTGTCTTCTCCACCGACAACCTCAACGCCCTCTATTCGAGAATCAACGCCCTACACCCTGACATCCTGATTGTCAACCCGTTGCTCTTCGACTACACTAAACGCGCCACCATCCGCGCCGAATTCGACCAACTGCCGAACCTGCGCATCATCGGCCTCATCACCGCCTACATCGAATCGCAGCACCAGCGGCAGTTCGCCGGCATCATCGAACTCAACGACGATTTCCAGCGCATCAAATCAACCCTCAACCAAGTGTCCAACACACTCCAGACCGACAATGAAGACCCCGACACCGCCCCCCTCTCCGACCGCGAGAAAGACGTGCTCATCTGCCTCTCCAAAGGTCTCAAGAACAACGAGATAGCCGACCAACTCAACATCTCCGTCCACACCGTCATCACCCACCGCAAGAACATCGTCCGCAAAACCGGCATCAAGTCCGTCGCCGCCCTCACAGTCTACGCAATCCTGAACAACCTCATCGAAGAGAAAGACATCATTTAATGATGAATGATAAATGCTGAATGCTGAATATAAAATACTTCCTTGAAAGCCCTGTAAGGGCGTCGTATGTCAGCCTAGGGTGAACGAAGTGAGCCCTAGGATTATAGATAAAACGAACATCCCCATATTATGAATAGAATAATCACCCTAATCATCACATTATGCCTCGCATGGTCGATGGCTACCGCGCAGGATCCCTACGCCGGCTACGACCGCGTGACCCTCTACGACAGCATGACCGTGCGCATGGAGGAGAACGGCCTCAGCCACTACGTCAACCATCAGCGATACAGAGTGCTGAGCGATGCCGGTTGCCGCGACAACAACACGATTATCGTCGATTACGACCCGCTGTCGGCTTACTGCGAGATCCGCGACGTTATCATTTACCGTCACGACGGTACAGTGGAACATGCGGAGCCCGATGTGCTCGACTACCCCGCGCCGGCCCACATGATCTACTGGGGTGCGCGACAGAAGATGGTCGCCCTCGGTCGCCTCGAAATTGGCGACGAGGTGGAATTCCTTACCTACAAGAAGGGCTTCACCTACGCGCTGCTGCAGGGCGAGGACCCCGACGCGAAGTACATCCCGCCCATGCGCGGCCACTTCTACGACATCGTCCCCTTCTGGAGCAGCCAGCCCGTGAAAGAGAAAGTCTATCAGGTCAGTGTGCTGACCAGCAAAAACTTGCAGTACAAAATCTACAATGGCAACCTTGCCGTGAAGACCACGAAAGACGGCGACCGCACCCTCTTCACCTTCTCGAGCACAGACTATTTCCCGCTGAAAACCCCGCGCTACACCGTGGCCAGCAACGACATTGAACCGAAGCTCATCGTGACCACCGCGCAGAACTGGGAGGCCAAGTCGACGTGGTTTTACGGGGTGAACGAGGACTTCGGCAGCTTCGAGGCCACACCGGAGATCCAGGCGAAGGTCAACGAGCTGCTGAAACCGGCCAAGACCGAGAACGACAGCTTGGACATCCTCACGCACTGGGTGGCCGACAATGTGCGCTACTCCGGCATCTCGATGGGCGAAGGCGAAGGATTCACGCTCCACAAGTGCGAGATGACCTTCCGCGACCGCTGCGGTGTCTGCAAAGACAAAGCCGGCATGCTCATCGGCATGTTGCGGGCAGCGGGCTTCAAGGCGTATGCTGCCATGACGATGGCCGGCGAGCGCATCGAGGACATCCCAGCCGACCAGTTCAACCACTGCATCACGGTGGTACAGCGGCGCAACGGCAACTACCAGCTTCTGGATCCCACGTGGGTTCCAGGTGTGCGCGGCGAGCTCTGGTCCAGTGCGGAGCAGCAGCAGAACTACCTCATGGGACTCCCCAACGGCGCGAAATTGGGACTTACTCCCGTCTCCGACCCGAAGAACCACTACGTGCGCATGACCGCCCAGACCGAAGTCACCAAGAAAGGCTCGCTCAAGGGCACCGTCACCATCACCGCCGACCGGCAAAGCGACCGTACCGTGCGCGGTGTCTTCTACGGTTTCCGTACCGAATGGCAGCGCAGTGTCGAGGAAATGCTCTACTCGGAATACCCCAACGCGAAGCTCAAAAGCGTGAAATACACCAGCGAGGACGACTACCTCAAACAACCAGTGAAGATCACGTATACGTTCGAGATCCCTGATTACGCGACCGTTACCGACAACGAACTTATCGCCACACCGTTCCTCGCCAACGGTTTCTACGCCTTCGCCATGCGCCACCTCTTCTACGACACAAGTCTCGAAACCCGCGACTATCCCTTCACCGACCGCTGCTCCCGCTACGTTGCAATCTCCGAAACGATGAAAGTCCCCTCAGGCTACACCCGCGTGAGCACGCCCCAATCGCAGCAGTTTGTCACCCCAACCATCTCGTTCAAAGGCGGTTACACGGTCGGCTACAACATGGTCACCTTCACCGAGAACATCTCCCTCGGCAAGCGCGTCTACGATGCCTCCGAATGGCCCGCCTTCCGCAAAGCCGTGCTGTGCCAGCGGGGGTACATGGGGAATCCCGTGGTGTTCGTGAAATAAACCTCTTCCTTGAGCAGCCCCGTAGGGGCAAGAGCTCGGTAGCCAGGGGTGAGCGCAGCGAAACCCCTGGAACGAATGACAACGATGACACGATGAATGACACGATGAATGACACGATGAATAACGATAATCTAATGAGAAACAGCTTCCGACATACAACATGGTTAGTGGCCATCGCGATCCTCCTGGTTGCGGGCGATTTGGCCTACAGCTTCTACCAACATTCCAAATACCCGATGGAAGGGGACATGGAGGAATCTGTCCTGCCCCGCGACTACCTGCTGCCGCTCTACCAGGATCCCTTCGGTGTCAAGATGCTCGCCAACGGTGAACCGCATGCCGCGCCCAACCGTTTCTTCTCCCATTATCTACTGTACAAAACCTACCGCACCGTGCCGTTCGGGCTGCAAAAGGCGGTCGAGCCGCTGACCAGCCTCTACCTCACCAACGCCCTCTGCAAAACGCTCATGCAAATCGCGCTGTTATTGCTGCTTTGTACGCTGGCCTGCGGCGGTTTCCGGGTCAAGGAGCCCCGCTTTTACCTCGCCATGCTGCTCTTCACCCCGCTCTTCCAGACCAACGGCGCCACTCGCAGTTTCGGCATGATAGATCCCTCGCTAACCTATTCTTTCTTCTATGCACTCCCGCTTATCTTCCTGATTTGCTGCCTGCTGCCCTTTATCTATGAGGAGTTTTTCCACCGGCCGTTCCTGCCCAACCCTATTCTGCGTGCTGTCTGGTTTCTGTTTTTCCTCATCTTGACTTGCTTCTCGGGAGGTGTCAACACCGCCATTGCCATCGTGGCGATTCTCACGCTGGCCATCCGCTACATCTTCACCTACTGTTCGGACAAGACGCTGGAAAAGAAATCGTTAGGGTTGTTCTTCAAGTCCATTCCGAAGCATTACTGGCTCTATCTGCTGCCGTTGGGGCTGCTCTCGCTGTATGCACTTTGGCTCGGCACGTTCAACACCATGTGGTCCGGCGAAATTCCGACCTTGGCGGAGCGCTACCGGCTGTTGCCGAAAGGTTTCCTGTCGATGTTCAAGAACACCGCCTTCGACATCTTTTTCGCAATTTCCGTATTCAATTTTGTGATTATACGACTTAACTTCCCGCAAAAAGGCCATGCCGCGATTCAGTTTTTCCTGTGGATGAACGTTTTCGCGTTGCTTTACATGGCGTTGCTGCCCTTCGGCGGTTACCGCTCATACCGTCCGGGGATTATCCGCTACGATGTAATCATTGCGGTCAACTTCCTTTACATCCTCTTCCTCGTCTACTCCACCCTATTCTTGTTAGAGAACCTTTCGAAACAGAAAGTTAGAATCTCCTATATAATTGGCTGTCTGGTCTTTATGGCCTACTTCACCGCAATTGACAAACCTTTGCGGTGGGGTTCTGGAAACGAGAAGGAGATTGCCGCCATCCGTCAGATCCAGGCGGCAACCGAAACGCCGGTAGTCTTGACGGAGCCGGCCACCGTGGTATCGTGGATGCCGGCCTACTGCGTCGAAGAGTCCAAAAACGCCTCGGAGATGCTGTATGTTTGGCGGATTACGGATACGGTGAAACCATTTTATTGTTTGAATGCTGAATGATGAATTATGAATGTTGAATTATGAATTATGAATATGAGTAGACGATACATTATTATGATTTTGGCGGTTTGCATGATGGCGACCGCATTTGGCAAGGCTCCCGAGAAGGATGCCGTTTACAAGCTCATCTCCAAGAGCTACACGTTGAACAAGGACGGTTCCACGGAGTTCCGGAAGCGCACGGAGCTGCAGATCTTCACGCGGATGACGTTCGACCATTTCGGGGAGACGTTCATCACCTACAACCCTGATTTCCAGGAGCTCATCATTAACGAGGCCTATACCATCCGCAAGGACGGCAGCAAGGTGGAGACCCCTGCCAACGCCTTCAATCCGATGCTGCCGGAAGGTTGCACGAAATGCGAGCGACTCAACGGCATCCGCACCATGGTGGTGACGCACACGGCCTTGGAGTACGACGCCCTCATCGTCCTCGACTACACCATCCGTTCCAAGAACTTCTTCTTCCAGGAGTTTTTGGAAAAGGTAGAGCTGCAGGAGGAAGTGCCGGTGGAGAAGTACGTGGTCAGCATAACCGCGCCGTTTGTTAGACACATGACACACTTACTAATAGGAGAGAATCTCCATTACAAAACTACTGAAAGTAATGACTATGAAACTTATACCTATACGTTTACAGACCTGCCGGAACGCCCAACAGACGAGTATCTTTTCCCGAATGCAATTGCTTCGTTAACCTTCTGCTCCTTACTTGACGAAAATTCTTTGGTCGGCAAAATCGCCCAGCAAAACGCCATGCAGGATTTTAATAACCCACAAATTTCGGATTTCTTCCGTAACCGTTTTACCGAAGAAATGACCGACATGGATAAGATTCTATATGTCAGAGATTATATTCACGACAATATCCAAACCAACCATTTGGATGCCAAAGTATTGAACTATATGTTTGCTTCGCCGCAACAGGTATGGGAGAGTAACTGTGCGTTGCCGATTGAGAAGAACATTTTGTTGGCCGGGTTGCTGAAAAGTCTGGGTTATGACGCGCAATTGGCATTCCAAGACAACTCGTTAGCGACTGATTTGAAGACCGTTGTGCGCATTGCACTCAAAGGAAACACCTATTACATTTCCGCAGATGAAATAGAGGACACAAGTTTGGACGTTTTCTTTGCGCCCGCAACGCTAATCTTCCAAGACGGAAAAACCGAGAATGTGAAATCTGAACCTGTCCAGTTTACTGAAACTGCCGAAATCACTTTTGAAAAAGATCAGTTGGAGAACCCAACCATAACGGAGAATAATGATGCCTGGAGGCAATTGGCGAAAGTCCTGCAACCTCAGGATGTTAACGTCGCAAAGGTGTCTGTTTCTCAATTCGGCAGCAAATACTACGAAATAATCATTGATGGCGGTAACTATGGGACAAAAGTACGTTCAGTGAACATCCATAACGACCGAAAGTATGATGTGAATACCGGAAAATCTTTTGAAAGTTACGCGTACACGATTACACTTCCAGCAGGGATGCGCTGGTTGACCAAATCATCTGAGAAGGAAATAAAAGTGGAAGGAGCCAAAATGTACTCCAAAGTAGAGATTTACGGAAATAAGATGAACATCTTTCGTGTCTTAACCCTTCCCGCCGAGGGCATCTCCGCCAAATCGGTGAAGAAGTTCAAGGCGATGATGGGAGAATGGGAGGCGCCGGTGAAGGTGGTGTTTTCCCTGTAGAGACGCAATGCATTGCGTCTCTTCAACGGGACGACATCGTAACCCGTAGAGATGCGGCGCGCCGCGTCTCTACAACGTCACAGTAACACAGCCGTAGGAACGCAACGCAGAATGCAGAGTGTGACTTTCATGTCGTTTCATGCAGAAAACATTCAGTTAATTGCAAAAAAATCAACATTCAAAAAAATATTAATATTCTGGCGGAGTGTATCGGAAAAAGTGTATCTTTGCCGCGTTGTATTTTATTAATCACTAAAACCTGAAAAAACATGAAAGACACTAAAATCACGTATTCCATCGAAGAGGCCCGTAGATATGTGGCCAATGCCGAAGAGGTTATCCAAAAGGCCAAGTATAATCCTGATACACAGTCCTATACGGACAGTAAATACGTCCGGACTGCTGGGGATATTCTGTGGAAAGGTTGCCTGATCGCCCTTGACACGGTCTTCCAGGTGCGCAAGGGCAAAGGACGTCCGTCAATCGAGAAGTATCGTGATGCGGTTGCAAAACGCGACGGGAAATTGCTGAGCTTTGTCAATAACGGATACGACGTCACACATCTGTATATGGGCTACGACGGTGTAACGGACAAGAAAATCTGCGACAGAGGATTCGAAATCGCCAACCACATCATCAACCACTGCGCAATGATGCTGCCGAAGCCGGTGTGCGCGTAAGAGGGTCGCTCAAAATGACATTGTTTCTGTAAACTATTCGTTATCTTCCGCAGGCGCAGGCTCCTCCGTTTCGGGAACAGGTTCGACGGAAGGTGCAGGTTCTTCCACAACGGGTTGTTCGCCACCCTCGTCCGCAACACCTTCGTATTCCGCGCGGAGCTGCTCGTAGTACTTGGTGAATGTCATGCACATGTACGGGGCGAGCCACAGGTAGCCGATGCCAAACGTGAACAACGCCAGCACACCCCAACCGATGAAGCTCAGCATTAGTATGAAAAGTTCCCCTTTATGGCCTTTCATCATGACGCGACTCTTGGTAAGTATCTCTCTGGCTGAGAGTTCTGGCTCGTCGCGAAGAAGAAAAGGCACCAAGGCGTAGGCAAGCGCGACCACATACATCGGAATCATCAGCAACAACATAATGAACAGGAAGAATCCATATTTACTTTCATTTCCCATCTGTCCTCGAGCGGCCATAATGCTGATAAAGGCGAAATAGGGAATCATGGCTACCATAAGGATAAGCCCCAACAAGATGTAGGTACCCAGCACACGTGCGAACTGTCCTTTGCGGAAGCCGAAGAACAGGTCACCGATTTCGGCGGGGAGGTCCTGTCGTGAAGAGTGCAAGTAGGCCACCATATAGCCGTAACCCATTGGAATGAGCAGAACCATCAGGATGGAACCAATGAAGGAGAATGTAACGGCCAGCCCGGTGAACGAGCTGCCTTCAAAAATGGTTCCGAACATGGCTAAAAAGCAGCACAGCGAATAGATCAGCAGATAGATGAAGGTGAGTCCCACAAAGGAACCCCATTTGCCGTTCAGTGTGGCCAATGCCTGGTCTTTCAAATCGTTGATTTTTCCCATAATGTTGATATTTTAACGGTGAATGATTGATTATTTTACAGTCGGCAAAAGTACAAAAATATTAGTTTCAGGTTTCAAGTTTCAAGTTTCAGGTTTCAAGTTTCAGGTAGTCAACTAAGAAACCTGAAACTGTTTTTTTTGTATCTTTGCGCCCTCAAAACCAAAACGATATGTACACTGCAAAAAATGCCGCGTCGCAGGGCGGCAAACGAAATAAGACATCCGGAGATTCTTTGCCGAAATGGGCAAAAATCTTCTGGAAGGTCTATTTTATCCTGTTCGGGCTGGTGTGCCTGATGTTCCTGCTCATCTCCTTGGGCTGGATGGGTTATATGCCCTCGTTCGCGGAATTGGAAAATCCGGATTCGAACCTGGCCACGGAGGTCATCTCCTCCGACGGCGAGCTTTTGGGCACCTACTACCGCGAAAACCGCTCCAACTGCAAGTATGCCGACCTCTCCGACGAACTCAAAGATGCCCTTATCGCCACTGAGGATTCCCGTTTCTACAAACATTCCGGCGTTGATGCGAAGGCTCTCTTCCGTGTGGCCTTCGGCGTGATGACATTCCATCGCAAAGGCGGCGGCAGCACCATCACCCAGCAGTTGGCCAAGAACCTCTTCCCCCGCGACCCCCATGCCGGCAAAATCAAAATCGTCTTCACCAAGTTCAAGGAATGGGTGGTGGCCGCCAAACTGGAACGCGCCTACTCAAAAGACGAGATTCTAGCCATGTATTTCAATACCGTCGATTTCGGAAACAACGCCGTCGGCATCAAATCGGCGGCACGTACCTATTTCGACAAAGATCCCGCCGACATCAACACTGAGGAGGCCGCCTTGCTCGTGGGCATGCTGAAGGCTCCCTCCAAATACAGCCCCCGCCGTCACCCGCAAGCCTCCCTCGACCGCCGCAACACGGTGCTCTCACAGATGAACAAATACGGGTATCTTACTGATGCTCAGTTCGATTCCATCAAGCAGATTCCGATTGACATGAGCCACTTCAAGTCGCAGGCCCACACCGCCGGCATCGCCACCTACTTCCGCGAATACCTGCGTATGTTACTCAAGGACTGGTGCGACAAGAATCCCAAGAACGACGGCACCCGCTACGACCTCTACTGCGACGGTCTCAAAGTCTACACCACCATCGACTCGCGAATGCAGAAGCACGCCGAAGCCGCCGTCAAGGAACACGTTTGCGACTACCTGCAACCGCTCTTCTTCAACCACATCAAGGGAGCGAAGAACGCACCGTTCGTGAACCTCAACGAGGAGCAAACCCACAATATCCTGTGGCGCGCCGTGAAACAGAGCGAACGCTACGAACTGATGAAGGATGCCGGCAAGTCGGACGAGGAAATCGAAAAAGCCTTCAACCAGAAGGTGAAGATGACCGTCTACAACCACAACCGCATGATCGACACGGTGATGACTCCGATGGATTCCATCCGCTACTACAAGTCGTTCCTGCAGTGCGGACTGATGTGCATGGAGGCGGCCACCGGCCACGTGAAAGCCTACGTGGGCGGCACCAACTACGAATACTTCCAGTTCGACCACGTGAAACTTTCGCGGCGACAAGTGGGATCCACCTTCAAGCCGTACGTCTATACCGTGGCCATGCAGAGCGGCGACTTCGACCCCTGCACGATGGTGCCCAACGTGCCAGTGACTATCGAGACCCCGAGTGGTCCGTGGACTCCCCGCAACTCCGGCAGCTACAAAGAAGGTCAGATGTTGCCCTTGCGCGAAGCGCTGGCCATGTCGCTCAACCAAGTGTCGGCCTACCTGATGAAACGCTACGGGCCCAACGCCGTCATCGATTTGGTGCGCAATATGGGCATGACTTCGGACATTCCCGCCGTTCCCTCCATCTGTTTGGGAGCATGCGAGTTAACGCTTTATGAACAGGTCGGTGCCATCAACTGTTTCCCGAACCAGGGTGTCTATGTGGAGCCCATCTTCATCACGCACATCTGCGACAAGGAAGGCAACGTGATATACACTAACGTGCCGAAAACCAACGAGGCGATGGACCAAATCACAGCGTTCAAAACAGTGCGGTTGATGCAAGGCGTTGTCGATTTCGGCACCGGCGGCCGACTGCGCAGCCAATACGGCATCTCGTTCCCGTGTGCGGGCAAGACAGGCACCACCGACAACCAGTCCGACGGCTGGTTTGTGGGCTACACCCCGCTGCTGACCTGCGGTGTATGGGTGGGCTGTGAGGATCGTGCCGCACACTTCCGCAGCACCGCGCTTGGTCAAGGTGCGAGAACAGCCATGCCCGTGTTCGGTCTCTTTATGAGCAAGGTCTATTCTGACCCGAAACTACCTTACCAACAAATTGTTAATGGCACTGATAAGAGTTCGAAATCAGGCTACACCTTCACTATCCCGAGCGCATACATCGGCGACCCGTCGGGTTGCAACGAGACAAAACGGGATTCAATTATGCGTTTGGATTTCGATTAAAAGCCCCGCCAACGATACATCACCACAGCAGCAGCCACCGCCGCGTTCAATGATTCAGCGGTTTCGCGGCCCAGTGCTGCGGACGGAATGGTGATGCGGTGCGTGACAGCGTCAGCCACTTCGGCGGAAATACCGTTCGATTCGTTGCCGATAATTACGATGTCGTTTCCTTGAAACTTACATTCGTTGATAGGTTGTCCGTTAAGAAACGTTCCGAGGATACGGCGGTGCTGAACAGCCTCCTGCAGGAAGGGAACAAGCGGGCATTTGTGCAGGTGTATATGCGTGAATGAACCCATGGTGGCCTGGATGACCTTCGGATTGTAGAATTCCACGCAATCGGGCGAACATACGATATGGCGGATACCGAACCAGTCGGCGGTGCGCACGATGGTGCCCAGGTTGCCCGGATCGGAAATATGGTCAAGGGCGAGAACAGGTTCGTTGTCAGGAATATTTTGGTTTTCAGCGCGTTGTTTTGCAATGGCAAGAAGATCTGGCGGGGTCTGCATGGTACTGATTCGCGTCATGTCAGCAGCGGCAGCCTCCGTAACCTCCCGACCGTTCAGCCAGCCATTGTCCGCAATGGCCTCCTCGGTGGCGAAAATCTCTTCCACCACATAGTCCGACGCACACAACATTTCCACACATTTATAGCCCTCCACCAAAAACAACCCGCTCTCGTCGCGGAATTTTTTGGTGTGGAGTTTGCGGATTTGGGATATTTTATTCTTACTAATCATTGTTGTGGTTTATTCATACCCAGGGCTCGCTACCGCTCACCCTGGGCTGACATACGACGCCCCTGCAGGGCTTTCAAGGAAGTAGTTTAATAATATATTGGTGCATTTCGGCATCAACTGCTAACTACTAACTGCTAACTGCCTTCGAATTCCTGTATGAGCCGTTTGTACTCCTCCTGGATGGGGATGGACTGGTGCGTGGTGCGGTCGAAGCCGGCAAGGATGCTGTAACAGGTGGTTTTCACGGCGTTGGTGCGGGTCTCGCGGAGTTGCTGGACCATTTTGAGACTCTTGTGGCCGATTTCGATGATTTTGGACTCACAGACCAGCTGGTCGTGGAACTCCACGGGCGCGGCGAAGTCGAGTTCTATATGTACCAAAACCAGGTCGATGGTGGTCCAATCAACCTGGTCCTGTAACACTTTTTCCAAATAAAAACCCCGTCCGAGGTCAAAGTAATGGCATTGGACGCCGTTATTGACATGGACGAAGGGGTCTAAATCGCTCATCCGCACCTGCACGGGCACGGACACGCGGAAGTCGATGTCTTCCCGCAGCGGTTTAGAGGGCATTGATTTTCTTCATCAAACCGGACTTGAGGTTGGCGGCTTTGTTCTTGTGGATCATGCCCCTCTTGGCCAGCTTGTCGATCATAGCGGTCATGGCCGGCAGGTTCTGCGTGGCCTCGCCCTTGTCGCTGATGGCGCGGATGTCGCGCAACGCGTTACGCATGGTCTTGGAGTAATAGCGGTTGGCCAATCTCTTTCTCTCGTTTGCTCTAATTCTCTTTAATGATGACTTGTGGTTTGCCATTATTTCTTACTGTTTTTGAATAATTTACGTTCTAAATTTTCGGGCTGCAAAAATAGACTTTTTTTGCATATAAACAACCCTCTGTGAAAATATTTTTTCAACAACGGGAAGCAGGGTTATGAACAGGCCTTCATGGGGCTCCATTCTTGACTAAAAGGTACGCCTAGGGCGTTAAACCCGCTGGCGCGCAACAGGTGCTTGGGCTGGTCGTCAAACCAGACCACCCGGACGCTGTTGCCGGCAACTTCGAGTATCAAACCGCCCTCCGCTTGCCAGCTGCTGCAGGTGACGCCCGCATTAGCGATGCAGTAAATCTGCGGATCGCGGTCGTCGCTTTCCAGCTTGCATTTGGTTTTCAGTTCGGGATAGAAAAAGTCCAGCATTTTCCCCTGGATGAACAGATAGTGCTTGTTCAATGTGCCGTTTTTCTCCTGATGCGGGGCATGGCCGCAACCTTCGAGCGGGTACAGCTTGTTGCGCACGTGCAGGGAGTCAAGATAGCGGTGGATGGCCTGAGAGCCATACATCTCGTCGAACATCATTTCGCCAATCTTGCCTTTAATGCCCGAAAACGGGTATCCGTAGTCGAACGGCACGATCTTGTCGGCGGTGCCGTGGAAGGAGACCACCGGGATGTGGCAGCCATCCAGTTCATGCAGGTCGTACAAAGCACCCCACATGTTGGCCACAGCCTTGATTTTCACCTCATTCCGGTACTCATTGCCCGAAGTGTGCAGTCTCCCGCACTTTTTCACCAGCTTGTGTTTGGCAACATATGGCGGACAGTTGCTGTCCGTCATAAAAGCCGCAGCTAATGCCGTGATAGATCCTGCACTGGTTCCCGCAAGGAAGACGTGGTCCGGATCGATCCGGTATTCCTCGGCATGCGCCACAAGGTATCGAAGTGCAGCATGCGCATCCTGAACCGCCTGATATCCACACTGTTGTATAGAACTCTTGGTGATAGCGAATCCCATTCGGTAGTTGACGGAAGCCACCGCATACCCGCACTGCGCGAAATGCTCGCACCATTCCCGCATGTTGCGTTCACCCTTGTCGCCGAAGAAAAACGCGCCGCCGTGCAACAGCACAAGCAACGGATGGTTGTGGGCGCTGTCATTCGGAAGGTACAAATCCATGGACAAGTCCAGTTTCTTGGAAATCATGGTGCTCGGCAACAGTTTGAAAATCATTTTGGCATAGTTGGTGTCGCCTTCCATCGGGTAACTTGTCCAAAAGCCCTTCACCTTACCGTAGGTGATGTCCGGCACTCTCGTGAAGGTGAATTGCGGTTCGAGGTAGCAGCTTGAGGTGGCCACCGTGTAAGCTGGGGTGCGGTGACGTTTGAAGGCGATGCGGTGCTCACGCGCTTGGTCGCCAAGGGTGGTAACGGAACCGGAAAGGGATGCCGTGTCTATATGCAGGGAGAACCGTACCGAAGCCGTTTCCTTGCCGTACGTCAACACATACGTGCTGTCGGCACTCCTGAGGGTGAAAACGACAGGATGGCTGGTGTTCGTAGAAGCGTCGATGGGGTAGCATTTCCCTTGAACTTGATTCTTGGAGGCGGATGTAAGCTTCAGGATGTGCGGCTCGCCGTCAATTTCTCCGAGATAATAGTCGCGGGTATTCAAGAGAGCCGGGTTGAAACGCTGAAGTTCCGTGAAATCGGCAGCCAAAGTGTCCGTCAGGCAATTCTCGACCTCCTGCTGGCTTTTCGCCTTATCGCGAGTCCTGTTTTTGCAGGAGCCCAGCCCAAAGGAAAGGCATACAACGAGCGAAAGCAGAAGCCATTGATTCCGCACGAACGACAGCCTTTTTACCTTTTTTACAGACATTTCGGATTTCTTGATCAAGAAAGTGGTCCCACAAGGGCTCGAACCTTGGACCCGCTGATTATGAGTCAGCTGCTCTAACCAACTGAGCTATGGGACCCGGCGGGTGAAACGCACCACGGCACGTTTCCACACCATCAAATTTGAGGCGGCAAAAATACACTTTTTTTTGACATGCACCGAAACGAATCATTACCCAAAAAAGTGTACTTTTGCACCCTCAAATTTTGGACATATATATTATATGAAGCCTTGGCAAATAGCGTTGTTCATCATCTTGATAATCACCTGTTTAGGGATTATCAGTTTCTTCTTTCCCGAAGAGGGTGTTACGCTGGCCAAGCACACCTTGAACTTCCCTTCCATCGAAAAAGTGCTCGCAGATCCCAATGCCGACCTGCCGGATCTGCCCGGCGACAGCCTCTCCCACGACAAACGTATCCCCAAACCTACGCTGTTCAACCGCAAGAAACGCGAAGCCATTATCGCAGAAATTGCCAAGGAAGATTCCATCAAGCAGAAACGGGTGGAGGAACAGTTGGATACCCTCGAACATTTCAAGACCACCCTTGCTTCAGAAGGCCACTTCTACCTGCCCGACGGCGATGTAACCTACTTTGACAAGTTCTTTGCACGAGCGGCATCCGCACGCTCGAAAGATGAAGTGCTGCGCGTGCTCCACTATGGCGATTCGCAAATCGAGATGGACCGCATCTCCGGCAACCTGCGCACCTGGTGCCAGTCGAAGTTCGGCGGCGGCGGTCCGGGCTTGCTGCCTGCTATCCAGACGATTGCCTCCTACGCAGTGAGTCAGTCGGCCAGCGGTCCGTTCACCCTCTACTCGACTTACGGCGACGGGGCGCGGGCAAAAGGCAACTACGGCCTCATGCTGAAATGCTATCGCCTCACTGGCAGCGGGACCTTCACCGCCAACGCCACCTCCAACAAACGCACCGACAGCCGCGTGAAACGGTTTTCCCGCGTCACCCTGCTTTATAACGACCACGACGGCAAGTTCCGCGCAACACTCTCCGACCGCAAAAACCACTATGACTCCACCTGCACAAGCGAGGGCGCGGGTATCCACGCATTTCGTTGGCAGACAGACTCTTCCACCGCTTCCTTGCGCATCAACATGCAGGGAACGGCGGACATCTACGGCATTATGATTGACAACGGACCGGGCGTGAGCGTCGATAACATTCCGCTGCGCAGCTCCTCCGGCAACCAGTTCACGCTCGTCACCGACACCATCCTGCGTAAATGCTACCAACTCTCCGACGTCGGACTGATTATCCTGCAATTCGGTGGCAACCAGATGCCGTCCACCTACAGCACTGCATCCATCAACAAATATTGCACCATCATGCAGAGCCAGATACGCCGTATCAAGAGCGTCTGTCCCAACGCCACGCTGCTCTTCATCGGTCCGTCCGACATGAGCCACTCCTACGGCGGCTCGCTGCAGACCTATACGTACCTGCCCGCGATGGTTGATAGTCTGCGCAATATGTGTCTTCGCAACCACGTGGCCTACTGGGACTTGTATGAAGTGATGGGCGGCCGGAACTCGATGGTGGCCTGGGTGAAGAAGGGTTGGGCCGGTCCCGACTACGTGCATTTCACTCCCGCCGGCGCAAACTATGTGGGCAAGACGCTCGCTGAGAATTTCGCCACGATGTATGAACTCTATACCACCCGTCGCAAGATGGGTGCCGAACAATTCGACAACTTATGGGAGGCCGCGCAAAACTAATACTCATCACTCTGATTCTCAGCAGCATGACTGCTTTTGCGCAGGTGGATGAGACCGCCGACAGCGTCGCGTTGGAGATGGAGGCCGACACCTCCGCCGTGTGGGTGCTGCCCGAATTGTTTTCGTCCTACGACTCCACATTTTCCTTTATCCGCTTCAACGACGACACGCTCTGCTGGGGAAAGGACAGCATGCCGTTGGTGCGTTTTTACGAGAAACTCGACCGCGTGATCCGCACCCGCAAGGGAAACGTCCATATCATGCACATCGGCGGCTCGCACGTGCAGGCAGGCACCATGTCGAACCGCATCCGGCGGCATGTATTGGCGGAATACGGCGGCGAACCCGCCGACCGCGGACTCATCTTCCCCTACTCGGCGGCCAACGTCTGCAACAATCCCCACGACTACAGCATCACCCGTTCCGATGCCTTCTCGCTCATCCGCAATGTCTTTAAAGAGTACCCGTCGCCACTCGGCATGTCGGGCATCTCGGTCTATTGTACCCAATCCGTGCATTCCATCAACTTCAAGATGAACGACCCCGACTACGACTTTGCTACCGACACGCTTGTGCTCTTCGGCCGCTCCAACGGCATGTACATCGACCCGATTCTGAAATACGACACCATTTGGCGCTTCCCCGACGAAACCGACCTTAAGAACGAACGCTACTACTTCTACCCCGGTCGGCCTTTGCAGGAATTCACCTTCTATTTCCCCTGCGGCGCGGCGGACACCTTCTTCGTCAACGGCGTGTGGCTGAAAAATGGCAAACCGGGCGTAACATTCACGTCCATAGGCGTTAACGGTGCGGCGGTGCCCTCCTACCTGCGGTGCAAGAACTTCACCCGCGACATGAAGGCCTTCCCGCCCGACCTGGTGATTTTCGGTATCGGGGTGAACGACGCTTACGGAAACGATTTCGACTCCACTGCCTTCAAGAACAACTACCTACAGCTCATTGCCCGCATCCGCGCGGCCAGCCCCGACTGCGCGTTCATCTTCCTGTCGAACAACGACACTTGGAAGAAAGGCAGGAAAGGCCGCTACTACGTCAACCAGACCGGCCCCGAGGTGAGCGATGTCATGCACCGATTGGCCAACCTGACAGGCGGCGCGGTTTGGGACCAGTTCGAGGTAATGGGCGGACTCGGTTCCATGGACAAATGGTTCAAGAAAGGTCTTGGAAAGAAGGACCGTGTCCATTTCACCGTCAACGGCTACAACCTCATCGGCGACCTCTTCTGGCACGCCTTCGTACAACCCCTTAAATCCATGCAAGAATGACCTGGGAGAATGTTTCACAATTTCTGATCAACCTGTTCTCGTTCGATGAGACACACCCGTTGCTGTTCACGCAGTTCAACTTCTGGGCCTTCTTCGCCATCGTATATGCCGGCTTCGCGCTCTTCCACAGCAAACGGCTGCTGCGCAACACCTTCCTCTTCTTCGTCAGTCTGCTCTTCTACTACAAAACTTCCGGCCTTTTCGTACTTATCTTGCTGTTTGACACCTTCTTAGACTATTTCCTCGGCGTTTTCATGGACAAATCACAGCGCAACGGTTGGCGCAAGACGTTCATGATTTCGGGTGTCGTCATCAACTTGCTAATACTCTTCTATTTCAAGTATGCTTACTTCTGCACCGACGCTTACAATACCATTGTCGGCAGCGAACACGAGGTTATCAACTGGTTGGCGCAATGGACCAACAACTGGACGGGCACGAACTATTTCGACGCCTCCAAGATCCTGCTGCCCGTGGGCATCTCGTTCTATACCTTCCAGAATATCAGCTACTTGGTGGATGTCTATAAGCGGAAGATTGCGCACGTCGGCAACATCCTCGACTTCGGGTTCTACGTTTCGTTCTTCCCGCAGTTGGTAGCAGGCCCTATCGTGCGCGCCGACCAGTTCGTGCCGCAGCTTTACAAAAAGTTCTTCCTCTCCCGCCGGCAGTTCGGTATCGCCGTCTTCTGGATTCTCAACGGTCTGGCCAAGAAGCTGATCATGAGCGACTACCTCGCCGTGAACTTCGTCGATAGGGTTTTCAACAACCCGTCGCTCTTCACTGCCTTCGAGAACCTGTCGGCCCTGTTCGTCTATTCCCTGCAGGTCTATGCCGACTTCTCGGGCTACACCGACATTGCCATCGGCGTGGCCATGCTGATGGGCTTCTACCTACCCACGAACTTCAACTCGCCGTATAAGGCCACCAACCCCGGCAACTTCTGGAAACGGTGGCACATTTCGCTCTCCAACTGGCTGAAAGACTACCTCTACATCCCGCTGGGCGGCAACCGCAACGCCACCTTCGGCACCTATTTCTGCATCTCGCTCATCGCGGCGGTCATCATCCTGCTCACCAAGAGCGTGGTGGTCACCTGCATCATCGGCGGCATCGCGTTCGGGTTGCTCATCGCATCGTTAGTCAGTAAGAAGGCGCGGCTGAAGATCAGCACCAACCTCAACATGATGAATACCATGTTGTTAGGCGGTCTTTGGCACGGTGCATCGTGGAACTTTATGATTTGGGGCGGACTGAACGGCATCGGCATCCTGTCGTACAAGATTTGGCGACATGGCAATATGCTCGTCAAGAGCACCATCGCCACGGTGATATTCGTCACCTTCCTGATCACCAACCACTTATGGCCACATCCCGCGCTGATGATTGGTGTGGTGTGGAGCGGCATCTGGTTCGTCGGCACGCTCATCAAGACCATCTTCAGTCTCATCAAGCCAGACAAAACGGTGGGTTGGCTCGACAAGACGTGGGGCATCTTCCAGACCTTCGTCTTCATCTCCTTCACGCGTTTGTTCTTCCGTTCCGGCTCCAACCTCGATCCCGCCATTGCCAACGAAACGGCGTGGGAGACCGCCAAGGCGATGGTCAACAGCATCGGCGGGCAGTGGAACGTCGCAACCATCCCCGACATTCTGGCCAACTACCGCGGTGTCTTCATCATGTTCCTCCTCGGCATGATTATCCACTGGCTCCCAGACCGTTGGAAACGCTGGTATCGCATCAACTTCGCCATGCTCCCGCTCTGGCTGATGGGAATCATCGTGGTCGCGGTGGTCTTCGTGCTCTACCAGTTCGTGACAGCAGACCTGCAGCCGTTTATCTACTTCCAGTTCTAGGAGCCGACGCTTCCGAGCGTCGCAGGAGTAGACACTTCCCAGTGTCGGAGCGTCAGAGATCATCGCTCTGTACTCCCAGGGCTCACTTCGTTCACCCTGGGTTATAATGAGGGTGAGCGATAGCGAGCCCTGGGTTATAATGAATGTGAACGTAGCGAGCCCTGGGACCGAACACGGAATGCAATGACGTATGAATACGGAATATAATGACGTTTGAACACGGAATGAAATGACGCGTGAATACGGAATGAAATGATGTATAACCGATGACGCGATGCATCAACAACCCGAAAAAAATGTATTTTTGCCGTCCAATAATTACACTAAAGTTTTGTAATATGAAAAGAACCTCTATCATGTTGATCCTCCTGCTGTTCTCCGTGGCAGGTTTCTCCCAAGTGGAATTAGACTATTCCGCCACCCCGAAAGCGCAGGCCATAGGTATGAATATCAAGGGATTATCTCCCGAAAGTGCGCAGTTTCTGTCGCTGTGCCGACAGGCAGACACGCTGAAAAACCGTTCCGCCCGGAAGGCCGCGCAGGCGCAATTGCGCGAACGCTATGGCGTGCAACGCGGGAAGGTTTCCGCTATCGTGGAGCTTGCGGAAGGCCATAATCCGCAGGAGCTCAGGGCTTACGGAGTTTCCGTGAACAGTTCCGCAGGCGGGATCCTCACGGTGAGAATACCTGTAAAACGCTTCGCCGAACTGGCTGAGTCGGGCATCTGCAAAAGCATTGACGTGGGCCGCAAGATGACCATCATGATGGATAATGTTCGCGGCAATCTGGGTATTGATGACATCCATGCCGGACTGAACCTGCCGCATGGCTACGACGGTAGTGGTGTAGTGGTGGGCGTTCTCGACATTGGTATGCAGTTTTGTCATCCGTCATTCTACGACACTACTGGCACGGTGCTCCGCGTAAAGCGTGTTTGGAACCAGAAAGATTCGCTGGGAACGGCTCCCTCGGGCTTCGACTACGGTTCGGAATATACCACTGAGGCCCAGATGATAGCGGCCTTTACAGATGACTCCACGCAGACCCACGGCAGCCACACGACTGGCATCGCCGCTGGATGCGGAGCTCCGTCAGGAAATGGCACTGCCTATAGAGGCATTGCCCCTGGGGCTGACATTGTGCTCGTGCCCTGCATACTGACAGGACCCTGCATTTTGGATGGTATCAACTACGTCTATAACTATGCCCATTCGGTGGGCAAACCTTGTGTCATCAACATGAGTTTCGGCTCGATTGATGGTCCTCACGACGGTACAGAAGCCTACGATCGATTCGTCACCTCGTTTGTACAACAGCACCCCGACAGCTTTGCCCTTGTTTGCTCTGCTGGTAACGACGGCAGTAGTAAAGTCCATATTGGGAAACAGTTTACAACAACTGACACCGTGTTGACCACCCGATTGAGTAAGGGAATCGTCGCTATTACAGATCCGGACTGTTGGGTGGATATGTGGTGTGATGGGGTTTTTCGCGTGGGTTTGACCCTGGTAAATCCATCTTCGCAGACGCAGGAGGACTTTACTGGTTTTTTTACGGCCGGGGTTGATACCCTGATAGAGACCTATTTGATTACCAACAGCAATGATTCAGTGCGTTGTAGGTTCCAACTTTATCAAAAAAATAGCTACAACCAGTCGTATCAAGTGTCTATTATGGTGGAAAATGAATCTACGGTTGTGTCCAGTAGACATTTTATTCTCACGGTGATAAGTGACACTCCGGCCACCCTTCATGCCTGGTGCGGACGTTTTACCTTCGAACACTCAAACTTGGTGACAGAATCGGTGGAGGGGGATGCCCAATATACTGTGGGTGGATTTGGAGCTAACACCGATGCCGTGATTTCGGTGGGTTCGTATGTCACCCGAAAAAGTTATAACACCTACACTGGTTCCTATTACACCTCATCGAATGCCACCATAGGCGATATCTCGACCTTCTCTTCCTTGGGCCCAACGCGTGACGGACGTGTGAAGCCCGATATCGCCGCTCCCGGACAGGTGCTGATGGCTCCCTATAACCAGCCTGCGTATGCGCCCATGGGTTATGCCATTTATGACACCACCCAATGGAACGGTCAGATTAACCATTATGGCAGCATGTCGGGTACCTCGATGTCTTGTCCTGTGATGACAGGTGTCGTCGCACTCTGGATGCAGCAAAATCCGTCTCTCGGCATCGACTCTGTGCGCGCCATTGTACACAGAACCGCCCGCAACGATAGTTTTACTGGTTCGTTAGCCGACAATCCCAGCAATACATGGGGCTACGGCAAGGTGAACGCCTACGGCGGTCTGCCCGTCAATGCCACGATGTGGCTGGTTAGTGCCTATGGTCAAGATGATCTAACCGGTTGTGTAAATGGTGGTGGTGTGGTAACGGAAGGAGTTCATACACTCACTGCCGTTCCGAACGATATGTATCTATTTGTGCAGTGGGAAGACGGTGTGACCGACAATCCTCGCACGGTGAACGTTACTTGCGACACCACTTTCATAGCGATTTTCGAGCCGATTGTTTATGATAATTGCGACACCATCCGGGATTACCCGTGGACAGCGGAGTTTGACGAAAACTTCACCTGTTGGAAGCTGATTGACGCTGACGGGGACGGAAAATCCTGGCAGAAATTGCCCGCTTCCGTCGCTACTACGGTTTATGGGGTCGAAAATCCTGACAATTGGCTTGTGGCGGCTCCGATGGAAATCAATGCACCCCTTATGGCTAAGCTTGCGCTTCATGGTATCGGTGCCACCGGGACTCAGGACTGTTCGCTGCTGCTCTCCATTTCCGGCAGCGAAGCAACAGATTTCACCACCGTATTGGCCACCCATACCAGTACGGGTATTGAAGATTTTGAGTTGATCACATCTCTGAACGAATATCAAGGGCAGGTGGTTCGTTTAGCCGTACGCCATCACAACATTGTCGGTACGGCAGTCATGATGACGCTGAACGATTTTGTCGTTGAGCCGGATACAACCACCATTGCGGTGCCTACCCACGAGATGGCGGATTACAAGGTGTTCACGAACGGTTTGCAACTCAGCATCCGAGGTGCTGAAAACCAGTTCTTGCAAATCTACGACATAATGGGCCGCCTGTTAGTGAACCGCCGTTCCGCCGACGGCACCTACCAGCTGCCCGCCCCGGGGGTCTACATCCTGCGCGTGGACGGGTTCAGAGCACGAAAGGTGGTCGTGGCGAGGTGATTGTTTGGCTAAAAAACGCTCTCCATTATTTTTTTCACTGGGCAAAAATTGAATCGAAAATTTTGTACTTATTGCTGCGTAAAAGCAACGCCTTACTTTCTTGCAAGGACACGGGTCACTTTTCAGTGGCTCTTTTTTCTTTTGTATTGAATTTTTCTGTATCTTTGCATTTTGATTTCAAAATCTAAAGTAAGAACTATGGGCAAAATTAAACCACGTGAATGTCAGAATATTGAATACAAAGGCAACTGGCATGACAAGTATTTGGAATGGATTTGCGGGTTCGCAAACGCGCAAGGGGCGGTGATGTATTTCGGCGTGAACAATGACCACGAAGTGATTGGACTGGAGAATGTTGACCGGCTGATGGAGGACATTCCCAACAAGATTGTCACCACCATGGGAATTGTGGTGGATGTAAACTTGCAAGAGATGGTTGGTCGGGAATACATTGAGGTATACGTGGAGCCCAGCAACATTCCCATCAACTATAAAGGCAAGTATTACTACCGCTCGGGAAGCACTATGCAGGAACTTCGAGGTCCTGCGCTTCAACAGTTCGTGTTGAAGAAGATGGGCCGCTCATGGGACGACATCGTAAACGACCGTGCAACCCTCAATGATATTGATCGGGAGGCAATCAATTATTTCCTTCGCAAAGGTATCAAAGCGAATCGTATACCAAAAGATCAACTTGATGCCTCTACCAAGGATGTGCTGACCAGTTTGCACCTTTTAGACGAGGAAGGTCGTGTCAAAAATGCCGCTCTATTGCTTTTTGGGAAAGATCCGTTGAATTTCTTCCCCTGCGTGAGATTCAAAATCGGTCGCTTCAGTGCCGATGAAGCCGATCTGTTGATTCAGGACGTGATAGAAGGCAATATCATACAAATGGCTGACCGCGTAATGGATGTACTGAAAGCCAAGTATCTGACCTCACCCATCCGTTTCGAGGGGATGCAGCGCATAGAGGAATTGGAGGTACCGATAGAAGCTTTGAGAGAGATACTATACAATTCGATTACGCACAAGGACTACACCGGACCGGACATTCAGATGCACGTGTATGATGACCATGTGGAGATATGGAACGAGGGCGAACTGCCTTTGGGTTACAACGAGAAAGTGCTTTATAGCAAGCATTCATCGAAACCTCGTAACCAATATATCGCCAATACGATGTTCAAAGCGGGATTCATTGACACTTGGGGGCGAGGTTACCTGAAGATACACGACGGATTCAAGAAAGCGGGTCTTCCGATGCCGACAGTCACTTCGCATTGCGGTGGCACGCTAGTATCCTTCCAGCGCGGCTACGACGTAGCAAGGGGACGGAAAATTGTCACCGGCGATGTCACTAGTGGCGGTAGTTCTGGCGGTAGTGGCGGTAGTTTGGCGGTAGTTCAACTATCTGATATTCAAATAAAAATTTGCAAATTGGTGAAAAAGAATCCTCGAATTACTGTCAACCAAATGTCGGAAGTTTTGGCGGTGGCTAAACGGACTTTGGAACGAAATCTTAGCAAGATGCAACAAATGGGCGTTCTGATCCGTGAAGGCAACACAAGTGCCGGCCATTGGGTGGTGTTGACGGAGATGATCGCAGGTTTGGGGAAGAAGTAGATGGTTCGTGAGGGGGTTGAGAATCCCGGCATATACCCAAATTGAAACTGATGAAGATGGATCTGTTCGGATTAATTATTCCGTGAAAAAAGTCGAACTATAGATCCAAGTATATGAAAATCACCATCCATCGCGGAGCCAACCAGATAGGCGGCTGTATCACGGAAATCGCAACTGCGAATACTAAAATCATTATCGATCTCGGTAGCAATCTTCCTGGGAGTAGAGAACCTGATTTTACACAGCAGGATATAGAGCGAATTACATCTGATGCGGATGCCATCTTTTATACGCACTTTCATGGCGACCACATAGGACTATGCAGATATGTGCCTGATGGAATAAAACAGTATATAGGCGAAGGTGCCAAAGAGGTAAATATTTGCAAATATAGGGTGTTGGCAAACCACAACTCCAATTTCCAACGTGATTTGGAAATTGCCCAAGCCATGAGAACCTACGAAGAAGCTCGAAGATATGACATCGAAAAAAAAGGAGAAATTTACATCACCCCGTATTTCGTTGACCATTCGGCATTCAATTCCTATATGTTCCTAATTGAAGCCAACCATAAAAGGATCCTGCATACAGGAGACTTTCGAGGACATGGTTATTTGAGCAAAGGCTTGGGGAAAATACTCAGACATATAGGCAATGTTGATATTTTAATCTCAGAAGGGACCATGTTAAGCAGACTTGGAGAGAAAGTTGAGCATGAGTGCTGGATTCAAAAAGAGGCCATCAAGCTACTCACAAAAGACCGGCATCCTAATTATTATTTTGCTCTTTGTTCATCTACCGACATGGACAGATTGGCATCCTTCCATGCCGCTTGCAAGAAAAGCGGAGCAAAGTTCGTGTGTGACGCTTATCAGAAATCAATTCTTGACATATTCACGAAATATGCTGCCTCCCATAGTGATCTTTTCAATTTTAACGATGACACGACGTTGGTCATAGGGGACAATTGCAACTTCGACAAAGACTTGCGTCCAAACGGCTTTATCATGCCTGTAAGGGCAGGTAGTCATTTGGATTTCGTTAAAAAGATGAAGTACTACTTCCCTGACGCAGAATTGATATATTCTATGTGGAAGGGGTATTATGAAGGGACTGAAGCACAAAAGAATAAATATGTCATGAATTTCTTGAGCCTATTTCAAGGCGTTTTTCATTATCTACATACCACTGGCCATGCAGACACCCAGACTCTTCAAAAAGTCTGCAAGGCTGTAAGCCCGTCAATTGGAGTGATACCGATACACAAAGATGCTGAAACACAGTATGTGTCTCATGGCTTCCGCGTTCTTGAAGAAGGTCCGACCACAATAGACGGAATAGAGATAGACATGAATTGAGTCGCGGCCGTCTTCGTGCTCTACCAGTTCGTCACCGCCGACCTGCAGCCGTTCATCTACTTCCAATTCTGAGTGGTAAGGCAATAGGCAAAAGGCGTTAGTTACACCAGCTGCACCGCCAACAGCTCTTTCCCGATTTTGTGAATGGCGGTCTGTATCTTCGACACCTGTTTTTCCGAGATATACTGTCCTCTTTTATACTGGCGCATCAGTGAGGGGTTGATGCCCGACATGTTGGCCAGTTTGGTCATGTTGAGGTAATCGTAGTAGTTCAGGAAAGAGGGCATGTCGTATTTATATACGAACGTGGTGTTTTTCAAGTCATCAGGGTCTTCTCTTCCTATCTCTTCGAACACTTCAATAAATTCTTTCACCGAGTTTTCAAAATCAGCTTTGGCTTCGGCCACAGTGTTGCCGTCTCCGAAAACGGTGGATTTGGTGTCTGGGGTGAAGATAGTGAACGTACCGTCTTTGCCCATCTCAATCAATGCTATTCTTTTTTTCATATCTTTATTTTTATTCCCTAATTATCAGAACCCTATCTGGCGTTTCAACTTGTGATAGAGGCCAGTTTTCACTTCCTTCGATCCATGCCTTTCGATTTTAAAATGTCCTCCTTCTTTGGATGAGCATAAATGTCATGATTGCCGCCTGTCCGCAAAAGAAACCACCCGTGACTCTCTGCAATTCTTCGTAATTCATTCCATTTCATATCATTTCAATTTTGTTTTTTCAGTCGCTGCAAAAATATAACTTTTTTGGCATATAACAATGTTGTGTTATATTTTTTACGGCGACAGGATAATCATCATCGCATCGGCATCTCTCCCCGACTGCACATGTTCTATCAGCAAGTATGTTTTTTTCAAAAATGTTACATCCAAAAAAATTGTATCTTTGCACTTCCAAAGAAGTTTATGTAATCTTAATCAATCACGTATTATTCACCAAAAAAAATTACAAAAAAATGAAAAAGTTCTTATCTATCGCAGTAATCTGCTGCGTCGTGGCCATGACCGGCATTTTCTCCTCCTGTGGACGTATAGAGGATGGTGACTGGCAGTACATGGTGAAGCTTGATTCCAACACCCCGGAAGGTGTGCACAACAACTACTACCTGTTCTATGACCAAATTGTCGTCGACAACATGAAAGCGAGTGCCGACAGATACTCGGAAAACACAAGCACTTACGTGTTCCGCGGCGAGAAGAAAGCGGTCAGCAAAAGAGCTGAAAACGCTTTCAACAAATCCATAGACGCTGTCGAGGCCGCAAGACCACAACATCCGGGCATTCTTGTTGGCGGCACCAAAATCAATCTGATTCTCATCAACCGCGACACCAACAAGGAAGAAATCGTCTTAACCCGCACCCTGAAAGAGGATTAACCCCGTACTTACCACTTGTAATACCCGACAACAATGAAGAAATTTCTGTTTATTCTGACAATAGTGTTCGTGGGAGGTCTGATAGCCACATCCTGTAACCGCGAGAACAGTGAAAATGGTGGCAGCGGTACTGGCGGCAACAAAAAAATCACTGTCCAATATCAGATGAAGGATTCCTTCACGCAAAATGGCCAGTCGCTATCCATCTCCCCTTGCTTCCACTACAACCTCAAGTATGTTGACGCTACGGGTAAAACTGTGGAGGTGAACAACGTCTCCGCACCCTGGACCCTTCCCGCTTTCGAAGTCAAGGCGCCCTTCACCGCCAAAATCGAGGGAACCATCGTCTACAACGAGTCTGAACTCCCGGAAACGGGTGCCATTGTTATCGGCGCTGTTCCGAACATCCACTACACCGAGAACGGTGTGGTGAAGGACCACGGCCTCAACAACGCGCCTGTCGGCCAGTTCAGCTCGAAAGCACAATTCCTGAATTTCATCTCCACCCATCCGGATCGTCTGACATTCACGTTGGAACACACCTTCTAATCCAAGGTTCCACGATTTATACACTCTAAAGGAGACGCATAGACGTGCGTCTCCTTTTTTTACGCATCACCCAACAACTCCCGCAACAACCCGTCGCAGCCGCGCTGGACATCGTCCCAGGTGGCCTGGAAGTCGCCGGTGTACCAGGGGTCGGCCACGTCGCGGGGCGTGCCGGTGTAGTCCATCAGTAAGGAGATTTTGCCGTCAGTATCGGGACCGAGAAGCCGCTGCATGTTGCGCAGGTTGTTACGGTCCATGGCAATAATGTAGTCGTAGTGGGCATAGTCGGCGCGGGTCATCTGGCGGGCAGTCTTGCCGTCGCAGGCGATACCGTGCTCGGCAAGCATCCGCCGCGCAGGAGGATAAACGGGGTTGCCGATCTCCTCACGGCTCGTCGCGACAGAAGCAATCTCGAACCGCTCCGAAAGGCCGCGCTCCGCCACCTTCTGTTTCAGCACAAACTCGGCCATGGGACTGCGACAGATGTTCCCGTGGCAAACAAAGAGAATTCTATACATGTCGTTTCTCATTTTGCAGATTATACAAGGCGCAAAGATAGCAAAAAAGTGTTTAAACACAACGAGTGCCGGTGCAATAACGCGCCAGCACTCGATTTATTCATCAAATCCACAAAGTTGTTTGTGAAATTGTCTCTTGATTGGGGAAAATTATGCGTTTACAGCATTGCGGTGGAACACCAACGGGAAGGTGATGGTGGTATCCTCATCTTCGGCATTGGCGAACTGCAGGTTGATGGTGATGGTGTCATCATCGTCATCGTAGGTGAAGGTAATCTGATAGTCGATGGGGTTGCCGTTCTCGTCGTTGCCCACAGCTGTCAAGGTGCCGGTGTGGGTGGCGCCGTCGTAGACGTAAGCAAGATCCATTTGCTCGATTTCCTCCATCGTGTATCCCCCGGCTATTTCAGCCACGTTGACCACACTGATGTTGTCGGAGAAGGTGATGTGAGCATACTGGTTGTCGAAGCTGAGGTTGAACAACATGTCAGAATCGAAACCGTCGGGGAATTGGCAACCGTAGTCGCTAAGGCTCATGCCCGTCATGGCTTGGATCAGGTCTTCGAGGGCGAGATTAGCCGTCCAGTCGGTACCGATAAGGTCGGAAGTGACAGCCACTTTGGGAGTGTTCGCAGGATTTTCACCATTTCCGTTGGGGGTGATGGGGTCTTTTTGACAGGAGGTCATGCAGAGCGTGATGGCGACGAGGGCGATTGCAAAAATGTTTTTCTTCATACTTTTTGATTTTTAATTTTGATTATTTAATTGATTTGAATGTTTCTGTTGTAAGAACGCACCGGAAGAACAAAAAACTACACGGGCGGAAAAATTTTTTTTATTCTCTCTCAAACTGCAGTTGATAGAGGTAATCCCCCTCTTCCGTACCATGGGCAGCGCGGGAGATTATCATGGTATTGTCAGTAAGCCAGTTAACATCCCAACTGCCGCCGCCATTCGGGAGAAGCTCGCTGTTAAGTCTGCCGTCGCTGCTAAGAGTCCATGTGGAGTTGTCTGAGGCCGTGGTGCCGTCCATTCCGTTGAACGTCAGCGTCACGGTGCCGTTGTCATAGAAAGTGTAGTACATGGATCCGCCGCCATCCTCGGGAACGTACAGGTCGCTGCCCGCCAAGGCTCCGTTCTGGTCGATGTGGCTCACCACCGAGCAGACGAAATGCCAGGTGCCGATGATGTCCACTGATGTGTCCGCAGGCGGGGCGGTAGCGTAAGCCGTACCGTTCCATGTCCCGTTACTATAAGTGACCACCACGGTAAGACCTTCTTTCTCCCTCTCTTTCATCCAAGCTTTCATGGCATCGCGGTCAGTGGTGCTGAAAGTCTTTGCCGCTTTGGCGCCGCCCGTCCCCTTGGTTTGAAAGTAGGTGGTCTGGTTCATATTGTAGAAGGTCACCGTCTGGCCATTCTGCGCTTGGGAGCAGAAAACATCCAACAGGGCGTCCCAATCGCCTTCCGTTTCGAGCGTCTGGCGATTTTCGCTCTGTCCCACCTTGTAAACGATGACACGCTCCTTAGGGTCGTTGTTGTCTTGGGAGCCTCCGTTGCCGTTGGGGTTTTCAGGTTTGTCACAAGCCGCGAAGGCGAGTGCCATTACCGCTACTAAGGCGGTGAATCTCAGTGTCTTTTTCATATCCAGGATACTTATTTTTCTTGTTTCATATTATTCAGCTGATAATCAAGAAGGGCATCGTATTGTGCCTCGGTGGTGATGCGATAAAGGGCTACGGTACGGCGCGCATGCGAGGCTACCACCCGCAATACGGGAGCGCCCGTCCACTTCACGCGCTGAGCAGGGTTCTTGCTGTCGCCTAACCAGCTCACGGAACCCTCTTCCCCCTTGATGTTCAACTCTTTGGCCAACTGTTGCCACGCGGCTTCGTCATCGGCGACAATGAGCACCACATCGACCCGTTGGCTTTCGTTAAGCTTAAAGCCGCTCACTTGCGCCACAGTGAGTTCCTGCCGCGAAGCGTAACGCTTGTACAGATCGCTCTGCGACATCGCCACTATCGGAAGCAGCAGCATCAGTATGATAATCAGTCGTTTCATCACTCCATCAACATTTCTGCGGCCAAAGCGGCCCATTGAACATCCGTGGTGCCGACACGGTTACAATACACTTTTTCGTAATCCCGCCGTTGGCGTTGCTGCAGGGTGTGCAGCGAAAACGCCACCGCCACCACAAGCACCAATGACGTCACCACCGTGATGATGCGGTTCTGCCGCCGCCGCCAGGCGGGGTATTCCGCCGCCAACCGTTGACCGTAGCTTTCCGCTTCGGCCCGTTGCCATAATTCGTCAAACTCGTTTTCTGTCATATCTCCATTGATTTTCTTAACTTCTCTTTGATTCTCACCAACCTCACACTCACGTTCTTTTCCGTCATCCCCACGCGATCGCCGATCTCCTTGTAATCGTAACCTTCTAATTGCAAGCGCACTATGGAGCGGTCAGGCTCGTCTAAGAGGGCAATCCGCTCATGCAGTTCGCGGATCATGGTACGGTCCTCGTCGGCGATCTCATATCCTTCCGGCAAGGCCTCGGTCTCTTTTTCCCGCCGCAAGCAGTCGATGATTTTGTTCCTTCCGATTTTCCAAATCAACGCCGCCTGCGGGACTGCGGAAAGGGAGAGCAACCGCTCCCGGTCACGCCACAGCGCCACCGAAATCTCCTGCAACAAGTCGTCAATCTCCAGCCCCCGACGGGTATAGTGTCGGCAGAGCGAGAAGAGCAACCCCCTATGGCGGTGGAGCATGGTCTCAAAAGGATCCTGTGGTCTCACAGATATAATAACGCAAAAAAGAACCGATTAACTACACAGCGATGTTTTTTTTTCACCAATAAAGCGATTTTTCCAAAATCTTACAAAAAGAAGGTTTTGACGATGGCCACAAGGACAATAGCGTAAAGCATTATCTCTATCCAATTGAGCATGATGAAGTGGAAAAAATCCGCCCTGCGGTGGATCCTTCTCTCAGCAAGCATAGCAAAACGAGCAAGGACGTCTTCGTCAGGGAGCACTTTGGTGAAATAGACGACGAAGCCGGCTGTGACGATGTAAACGGCAGCCCTTGCGGCTCGCTCATAACCGAACGACAGCGGGATATAGTCCGACAAGGCTGCATAGGCAAGCGCCAACGTGACGAAAAGGCCGAAAGACAACTTCACGCCAGTCAAGAATTTGTACCCGAAGAGATTTCCGGCATTGCTTTTGTTCCGCCATGCCTTGAGATAGAGGAGTTTCAGGTGAACGTGGCGCGGGGGTCGAAGGTTTTTGGGGCACTTGCAATGGGATTGTGGACAATTATGGTTGACAAGATGAGACATACCGCAGACTTTGGATTTGATTCTGCAAAGGTACACATTTTTTGCGAAGAATAAGACAATTCTGTGGAAAGGATAGGCGAAATCCTGCAAAAGCAGAAGGATGCAGGATATTGTTTTCAGTATTTGGAAGTTGACAGTGAATTCATAACACATTGACTATCAGTATGGAAAAAATTTTCTTCAAATCACTTGTTTTTACACTTTTTTATTTTATCTTTGCAGGCGACAAAATACTCGTTCGAATAAAAACTTTGAAAATGAAAAACAATCCATTGTCCAAGTTCAGGACCCTCGACGCCCTGACCAAGCACTTCTCCGACGGCCAGAAATGCATTGACTTCCTCGCCGAGCAACGATGGCACGGCAAGCCCGTCTGTCCCTACTGCGGTTGTACCACCGTCTATCACCGAAAGGACGGACGCTACGCCTGCAAGGACTGCAAAAGCACATTCTCCGTATTCGTCGGGACGATTTTCCAGAACACTAAACTCAAACTGCTTCAATGGTTTCAGGCCATATACCTGATTGTCAACAACAAGCAGGGCATCTCCTCCATGCAGCTCTCCAGGGAAATCGAAGTGTCGCAAAGCACTGCCTGGCACATCCTGCACAAAATCAGAATCCTGCTGCGCGATGAGGAGGATGACTTTCCAGACACGGTACATGGGGAAAAAGTCGATGTGAACAACGGCTACGGCAGGCCGCTCGTCATCAGACAACTCACGGAGCCACTAAAACTACATCCCAAAATTCTCCCTTTCGTGCAGCCCGGCAGCCGGATATTCACAGACGACTACATCTGCTACCAGACACTGGCGGAGAGCGAATTGGAGAAATATAATGTAGAGGAACCACACGGTATGAGGCGAGATCCTATAACGGAAACACCTGCGAACAAAGGAATTGCGAACGGACTTTGGCTCCAGGTGAAACGTATGGTGACTGGGATTTACCATTTCGTGTCCGCCGCGATGTTCCACCGCTACGTCTATGAGGCGATGTTCCGGAGGAGGACCTGCCGATGCAACAACGCGCAACGGTTCGAGCGGGCGATGGGGCGTGTCGAACAGGTAATCCCGTACTACGTGGTAAGTCCGTGAAAAGGGTGACATGCAGGCAAGGCCAACCAACAGGTATAGTAAAACGGATATTACTATTTAACTGTAAATTAAAAGGTTCCGACCTGCTAGAAAGGGGGAAACAGTCAACTTCCAATTACTGAAAAAAAGGCACACGCATGTTTATTATATGGATGTTTTTTCTATCTTTGCCATCAAAAAGACCTTAACCTATGATCCGCGACATCTTCTTCCTCCTCTTCCTGCTCTGCTGGTTCCTCCTCTTCCCCGCAGGAATCATCACACTCCACATCATTTCCTCCAAAAAACAGGGTTTGTCCCGAAAACACATCGCACTGACCTCCATTCTACTGACTTTGGGCTTCGTCCTTTTTCACTTCGTAGGCATACGGACATTCCTCTCTTCCCTGCAAAAAAACGGACATAAGAACAAACTATACGAGGAGACATATTCAAACATCACCTTTGAAGGCACTGTCGTGTCCGTCAACGAGCACAAGAACCCTCTCGGAAGACCTTACTACACCATTTGCGTTGACTTGGCAGAAACCAATACAAACTATTTCCGACGTGACGAGGATGTCGCCGAAGGCTTGGGTTTGAGGATCCAGAATGGGACAGCAGCATTTTTCGTCCCAAAGCTCATGAACCACGACTCCATAGAGCAAAGCGTGTATGTAAAAGTGAACGAGAAGCATGACGGAAAAGGTGTCTTTATCAACATGAAAGGGGAAAAATACTGCATTCCCATAGACTTCATTGCCGACTGCAAACTGGACGACTTCTACGACTGCGAATGCAATTCGTTGCCATAGCGGACAAAATATTGACAACTCCTGCAATCCCGAAAAATACTATCTTTGCCCTCAAAAAAAAACGATGAGATCATTCGGAAGTGACAATCATTCGGGAGTGCATCCTGCTATATTAGAGGCAATTGCCGCGTGCAATGCCGACCACGAAATCGCTTACGGCGACGACACCTACACCGCCCGTGTGCGGGACCTTTTCAAGAAACAGTTCGGCGAGACGGCGGAGGTTTTCCCTGTCTTCAACGGTACCGGTGCCAACGTGGTGGCCCAGCGCGCCTGCGTGCGATCGTTCAACAGTATCCTCTGCGCCGAGACCGCCCACATCGCCGTCGATGAGTGCGGCGCACCCGCCTTCATGACCGGCGCCTCGCTGGTTTCTATCTCTACACCCGACGGCAAACTCACCCCAAAACTCATCCGCCCGCACCTCACCAACTGGGGCTTCGAACACCACTCGCAACCCAAGTCCGTATATATCTCGCAATGCTCGGAACTCGGCACGGTCTATACCTGCGAGGAAATCCGCGCCATCGCCGACTTCATCCACCCCTTCGGCATGTACCTGCATCTCGACGGCGCCCGCATCGCCAACGCAGCCGTGAAGCTCGGCAAGACGTTCAAGGAGATGACTACCGACTGCGGCGTCGACATCGTCAGCTTCGGGGGTACCAAAAATGGGATGCTGATGGGCGAATCGGTTGTGGTGCTGAACCCCGAATTAGTGCCCGAGCTCAAGTACCACCGCAAGCAGTGCGCCCAGCTGAGTTCCAAGATGCGCTACCTCAGCGCCCAGTTCATCGCCTACTTCGAGAATGACCTGTGGAAGCAGAACGCCGCGCACGCCAACGCGCAGGCGCAGAAGCTCCGTCAGCGCATCACCGCTGTCCTCGGCGATGTCTTCACCCAGCGAACCGATGCCAACATCATGCTGCTCAGACTCCCGCGCCCCCTCGCCGACCGCCTTGCGAAGACCACCTTCTTCTACTACTGGAACGAGGCCGACGACGAAATACGCCTTGTCACCTCGTGGGACACGACGGATGAGGACATTGAGGCCGTGATTGAAGCACTTGGAAAAGATTAAAAGGACAAGATAATCAGAGAATAAGAGCTGGCTAATTCCTATTTATTCAACTCTTAAATACTATTCTTAAAAAATGTATTTTTGCAGCCAAAACTATAATTAAATTTGAAAAAATGACTACAATACAGTTACGAGAAGAACTATTCCGCGAAATGAATCCACTTCTGGATAGTAAATCGGCGTTAGAGAAAATGTTGGCTTATGTCAAGACTCTATTGCCTGCTAAGAAAGCTAAATCCGAAACAGAGGAACTGACAGATGATGAAAAGTTAGAGGCTGCTCTCGATGTTTTTCATTCCGATTGGGGTGGTGACGCTGATCCGATGGAAATCACCAAGGAATTGCGTCATAATGTGGTAAACAGTAGAACCATCGAAACTTGGTAACGATGAAAACACATGGACAATATCTGTTGGACACTTGTGTCTGTATTGCTTTGATCAAAAAAGTTCCATCTGTCATAGAAAATATCAGACGTGTAGGGCTTGGTAACTGCAAAATTTCTGAAATCACATTAGCGGAACTCTTTTTCGGTGCGTTCAAGTCAGGGAAAGAAAAACATTTTTTAGATGTGGATGTGATTAAAGGTCTTTTCGAGCAGTATCCTATTACCAATTCTTTAAGAGAATATGGAGACATCCGCTGGCAGCTGGAGCATACGGGGAAAAAGATCGACCATTTTGACCTACCCATTGGTGCAACGGCGTTGCACGAAAATTTTGTGCTTGTTACAGGTAACGTGGACCATTTTGAGCGTATTCCTGGTCTTATGGTTGAGAATTGGATGGCATAATGATGAAGCATACGATTCTAACCCTAATCCTGATAGCCTTCGCCCTTTGTCTCCACGCCCAGCGCGACTCGTTGGCGTTTGTGAATGGCAACTGGCAGACCGATACCCTCGACGGGATGCTCCTGCGGCAGTGCCGGTTCGAGGGGCAGCAGCTGTTCGCCTCGAACCAGCAGATCTTCGTGCTGGAAATCCCTAACACGGCGGACTATACGCTGCGGTTCTCGCATGAGCCGCGCCGCACGAAGACCTCCGAGATGGCCCGCAAACACGGGGCCATAGCGGCCGTCAACGGTTCGTTCTTCGACATGGATAAGCACTTCCCCATCTGCTATCTCCGCATCGACGGTGTCAATATCGGGGAAAACACCCCCGGCAAAGACACCGTCAACCGGAAATACTACCAGTACGGCACGCTCTGTCTCAACGGCGACAGCGTCCTTATCCTCAAGACCGACTCTTCGCGACATTGGGAGGAGACGCTCCCCTACCCCGACATCATGACCGCCGGTCCGCTACTGATCTGGCACGACACCGTGCAGCCGATGCGCAAAGACCGCACCTTTGTCACCGACCGCCACAACCGCACGGCCGTGGGTATCCGTGATGACGGCACCGTCCTGCTCGTGGTAGCCGACGGGCGTTTCAAGGCCGCAGCCGGACTTTCCCTGCCGGAACTTCAGCAAATCCTCCGCTGGCTTGGCTGCCGCGACGCCCTCAACCTCGACGGCGGCGGCTCCACTACCCTGTTCCTGAATATCGGTGATTATCAGGGTGTTGTCAACTGTCCCTCCGACAACGGCCATTTCGACCACGAGGGGGAACGTGGCGTGTCAAACGCCGTTCTTGTAGGCAAAAGACATTAGGCAACAGGCAATAGTAGAGACGCGGCGCGCCGCGTCTCTACAAATCACCATTCACATTTCACCATTCACCATTTACAAAAAAAACATATTTTTGCCCCATCAAAAATTGTTTCACCAAAATCAAAAACTATGGACTTTGCAAGTATTATCATTTTCCTGCTTATTGGCGCAGTGGCCGGTTGGTTGGCCAGCAAATTGATGAAGGGCGGCGGCTCCGGCCTGATTGTCAACATCATCCTCGGTATTGTCGGCGGTTTCATCGGCGGCTGGCTCATGAGCCTGGTCGGCATCGAGAAAGGCGGCATCGTGTGGGAGATCATCACCTCCGTCATCGGCGCCTGCGTGCTGATTTTCGTGGTTTCGCTGTTCAAACGGAAATAATCCGTTATCGGCAAAAAAAAACGACTGTGGAGACGCACGACCGTGCGTCTCTACTTTTTGTGTTGTTTCTTTTTGCGCTGTTCCATCTTTTTCACCGATTCCAGATAGCGTTTCCGGACCTGGGCGATGTACTCCTTGGTGAATTTCGGGGTGCCGTATCTGGCCATCTTGCCCTCGATATTGGCGGCCCGTTTTAACAGATAGGAGGTCGGGTGCGCAGGATTCCGCTTCTGCGGGTTCGGATAACAGGCCGTAATCAGAGCCGCTTGGTGTGCCGTGAGCTGCGAAGCGTGGCAGTGGAAATAGGTCTCCGCTGCTTTCTCGGCTCCATAAATTCCCGGTCCCATCTCAATCACATTCAAATAGACCTCCATGATGCGCTCCTTCGACCAGAATGTCTCGATCAGGAAAGTGAAATAGGTTTCCACACCCTTACGCACCCAGGAGCTTTTCGGCCAGCAGAACACATTCTTGGCTGTCTGCTGCGAAATGGTGCTGCCCCCGCGTTTGCGACGCCCGCTCTTGCGTTCCTCCATCACCGTGTTGAGCGCGATGACATCGAAGCCGCGATGCCCGAGGAAGTAGTTGTCCTCCGAAGCGATGGCTGCGCGGTACATGTAAGGGGAAATTTTCTCAATCGGCACCCACTTCTTGTGGATGCCCGTGCCGTTCGTGACCGCCTGCACGCACTGGAACGTCGTCACCGGTGGATTCACCCAACGGTAAAGAATCGGTAGTGCTATACTTAATATGAATAGGATGAGGATCGTTTTACCAAATATCCTCCAAAATTTTCTACCTTTTGTTGATTTTGACCGTTTTGCCATAATACTACTCGTTTATCGTATGACTCAAGTTTCAGGTTTAAGTTAGTTCCACTGTAGAGACGGGGCGTGCCCCGTCTCTACAAATCCCAAATCCCAAGTCTCAAGTCTTAAGTCTCAATACAAATCAATCCACTCGTAAGGGTTCCCCATATATGCCAGAAACCGTTCGAAATCGGCTCGGGCGACAATCAACGACGCGGTGTTCTCACACGGGTGGAAGCTCACGCGCTCGGCATTCTGCAACTGCCGGTCCAAAAACAGATGCACATGGTGCTCCGTATCGTTGATGAGTCCAAACGGTGTCACCGAGCCGGGCTTCACCCCTAAATACTTCATCAGCCGCTGCTCCGAAGCGAAACTCAGCTTCCCCTGGTGCAACTGTTTCTCAATATCGTGAATATTCATCTCCCGGTCGCAGTCCAAGCAAACCAAATAGTGCTGGTTGCCCTTGTGGTTCCGGAAGAAGAGATTCTTGCAATGCTTCGCATCGTGGCCAGCCCAGTATTGCTTGGCAATTTCGATGGTCGGGGCGGGCGGATGCTCCAGATATTCGTAAGGAATGTGCAATTCGTCCAACAATTGATACAATCTCGGATCTCCATTCATAACACTCAATTTTTTCGGGGCGCAAAAATACACAAAATCCCATAGCCAAAAATTTTTATCTTTGCCCTCGATTTCTTGTTTCAAACAACAGACAAATGATTGAGATCAAAGAAGTTAAAAACAAGAGGGATTTACGGCGGTTCATCAAGTTTCCCCGCAAACTTTACAAAAACTGTCCGTATTACGTGCCCGCGCTGGACAAGGCCGAAGAGCGACAACTGACCCAGCATCCTGCGTTAGCGTTCTGCGACCTGCGGTTGTGGTCGGCCTGGCGCGACGGCGAAATGGTCGGGCGCATCGCCGGAATCGTCAACCACCGCTGCAACGAGCTCAAGAACCAGAAACGCATCCGCTTCGCCTGGTTCGACACCGTGGAAGACCCCGAAGTGGCCCGCCAACTCTTCCAAACGGTGGAGGATTGGGGGCAATCATTAGGGCTCTCCGAAATCTGCGGACCCTCGCGTTTCTCCAACATGGAGAAGCAGGCCATGCTGGTGGACGGTTTCGACCGCATCACCACCTTCGGTGCCGACTACAACCATCCGTATTATCCTGAATATCTGGAAGCTATGGGCTTCGAGAAGGAAGTGGACTACCTACAGTTCAAGGTTAAGGTCACGCCCGTGTCGGAACGCATCATCCGCATGGCCGACTTGCTGGCGAAAAAGTACCGCGTGCGACTGCGCGACATCCAAAACAAGGATCAGTTGCGAAAAGCCGGTTACGAATTTCTCGAAGTGCTGAACGAAAGTTACCACGACATCTTCAACTTCATCCCGCTCACCCGTGAGGAGATGACCTGGGTGATTGACACAAACCTCAACGCGGGCATTCCCGACCTCATGTCGTTCCTCGAAGACGAGAACGGCCGGATGGTCGGCATCGCCATGAGCATTCCTTCCCTGAACCGGGCATTCCAAAAGGCAAACGGAAAGATGTGGCCTTTCGGAGCCTTCCACATCCTCCACGACCTCAAAAAGAACACCAACGTGGATCTGCTGCTCACGGGGGTGCTGCCTGAGTACGTGCACACGGGCATCCACGCCATCTACCACAAGCAGCTCCACGAGGCATTCCTGCGTCGCGGCTACGAATACGCCTACACCTCGCAGCAACTGGAAAACAATATCGCAGCCCGCATCTGGGAAAAATACGACTCGGAAGTCATCGCCCGCCGCCGCTGCTATCGCAAAGGATTAAAGGAATAAGGGCCACATCCCCATTCACAAATCACAGTTCACAAATCACATTTCACATAAAAAATGTACTTTTGCACCTCAAAAATTAATCTATTATGGAAAAAAGATACATCATCAGCGGCGGCGGCACCGGCGGCCACATCTTCCCGGCTTTAGCCATCGCCAACAAAATCAAAGCGGAAAACCCCGACGCGAAAATCCTCTTCATCGGGGCAAGTGACAAAATGGAGATGCGACGCGTGCCCGAAGCCGGCTATCCCATTGAAGGACTGGAAATTTACGGCATCAAACGCGACTTGTCGGGCAACGGTCTCCTCTGCAACCTGCGCCTACCCGTGGTAATACTGAAGGCCATGCGCAAAGCCAAGAAAATCATCCGCGAGTTCAAGCCCGACCTGGCCATCGGCGTGGGCGGCTTTGCCAGCGGCCCTGCATTGAAAGCCGCCTCCCAGTTAGACATCCCCACGATGTTGCAGGAGCAGAATTCCTACCCGGGCGTCACCAACAAGATGCTGGCCAAGAAAGCCAAGACCATCTGCGTAGCCTACGACGGCCTCGAACGCTTCTTCCCGGCTGAAAAAATTGTCAAGACCGGCAACCCCATCCGCAAGGAAATCCTCCAACTAGAGCGCAAGAAGCCCGAAGCCTACCAATATTTCAACTTTTCGCCCGAGAAACGCACCGTGCTGGTGGTCGGCGGCAGCCTCGGCGCACGCACCCTCAACCAGACTATGGCCGCACATCTCGACGAGTTCCGCAAGGCCGACCTGCAACTGCTGTGGCAGACTGGCGAGAATTTCTACAAAAACATCGACCCCAAACTGTTAGAGCAGCAGGACGAGCACATCCGCATCGTGCCGTTCATCAAGAACATGAACGATGCATACAGCATAGCCGACATCATCGTGTCGCGGGCGGGCGCATTGGCATTAGCGGAACTCACCCTCGTGGGCGTCCCCACCATCCTCGTGCCGTTCCCCTATGCCGCCGAAGACCACCAAACCTTCAACGCCAAGGCGCTCTCCACCAAGGATGCCGCCCTGCTCATCACCGACAAGGAGGCAAAAGAGAAGTTAGTCCCCACGCTGATGCAGCTCGCCGCCGACCCCGAACGTATGCAAACCCTCGGCACCAACATCAAACGCTTCGCCCAACCCGATGCAATTGATTTGATTTACAAAGAAATCTTGAAAATCATAGAATGATGAATAGCACCATAAGCATCGTTTGCGGTATGTTGAACTGGACTATTTCAACGCAGACCATGTTGAGGTGCAACCGTTAAGATAGTTTATTTCAGTTAGTTTATTTCAAAAAAAAATGGAAATGAAGTCTTTAAAAGAGAAGTTACAAAACGGCCTCGCGGCCGTGTGGGATGCTGTGAAGGCGCATCCTGTAGAGATAGCAATCCTGGTATATGTTTGTGTGGCAGGATGCTATGGGTTTGCTCACGACGGAGATTCCGACTGGGAGGTGTCTTGGTGGTTCCGTCCGTTGGTGCTGTCTCCGTTCATGGTGGTAGCGGCATACTCGCTGCAACAGTTCCGCAAACGTGGTATCGGGTGGCGGATACTCTATCTGTTACCGCTGGCGGTGATGGTGGCGGCGTGCGCCATGCCGTTCCTTTTCGATTGGGTGGATGAGACCTCCTACTGGATCGCGGTGTTTGTGGCGCTTCCGCTTTGGATGTGCGTGCGGCATTGGCTGATAGACAACGAACCGTTCGTGCAACGCAATGTGCAGATGGTGTGGTCGTTGGTGCGGGCGTTGCTCGTCGCGGGAATCATCTATCTGCTGTACGTGGCCATCGCCTATACGATTACCTCCCTCTTCGACATCGATTACAAAACATGGAACGGCTGGTACGGTCAGGTTGCAGTGGTGCTCTTTTGCGGACTGGCTCCTGTGCTGTTTTTAGCCATGGAGGACCACCCCGAGCCCATCGAAATCCGCCGCTTCTGGGCCGTCCTGCTGAACTGGGTGCTCACCCCCGCACTGCTGATTTACACGGTAGTGCTGTACATCTATGCCGCTAAAATCCTCTTTACCTGGAACTTACCAAAAGGCGGCGTGGCTATCATGGTGATGGTTTTCTTTGCAGTCTTCTTCGCAGCCAAAATGTTGCAGATACTGACGGAACCGCAACCGTTCAAGTGGTTCTACGACCGCTTCAGTCTGTTTGTCCTGCCCTTGTTAGTACTCTTTTGGACCGGACTGGCCCGCCGTTTGACGGACTACGGGCTGACCGAACCGCGCTACTATCTGCTGTTAGGCGGGGCTTTCATGACGGCGTGCGTGCTGGGATTTCTGTTCCGCAACCGCCATGGCTATTTCGCGTTGACGGCAGGGGCTTTGTGTGTGGTGTTGCTGACGGTGTTGGTGCCGCCGCTTCGTGGTGAGAAAGTGGCGATGAGGGCGCAGTTGCACCGTGTACGCACCCTCGCGCAGCAACTCGACCGCCTGAACGACGACGGGACGCTACGGCTGCCCGAACCCGACCCTGCCGACACCTTGCGTATGTTGGAGCATCGGAGGTTGTACCAGTCGTTGGATTATCTTGATATAAGTGTGATGGAGCAAGAACTCGGCCTTGAGAAATCGAGTGATTATTTGGAATCTTTGTCGAAAAGTACCCGCCTTTATGCCACGGGGTGGCCTGAGGAATATGCCCGAGAAGAGATTGTGGAAGAGGAAATAATGGATACGGCATATCTTTATTACACTGATGAAAAGCCCATTGATATGAATGGGTTCAGTCGTGTGTATCCAAATGTTAGAAGTTGGTATAGACCTGACCCAAAGGATGGCGTAGAAATGCCCATGGTGTATGTTGGCGACCACATCAAGATTTCCATGGACCAAGTGTTGGAGGAACAGTTCCGCAAATTCGGTTTTACGGACAACGAGCCGTCAGAAGATTGGTTAACAGACCATATGAATGAGTTACTGGTCTATCGCACGGACAGTTTGTTGGTGGTGTTTGAGCGAATGACACTGTATCGAAAGGACGATTCCGGTCGCAACAAATGGTATGTGGAGAAGGCGGATCTGCGTTTTGTGATGGAGAAGTAGCTGTTATCAACACATTTTGTTAAAAAAAAAACGGCTTTTCAAGACGGATTTTTCCGTAAAAAGTGTATTATTGCAGCCCGTTAGAGACGAAAGTCTCTGACGGGTATTTTTTTTATAATCAAAACAATAGCAACAAAACTATGGGTGGATTTTTCGGGGTCGTCTCGACCAAACCTTGCATTTCGGACTTGTTTTACGGGGTGGACTATCACTCCCATCTCGGAACCAAACGCGGCGGAATAGTGACGTATCAGCAGGATACACAATTGTTCCGCCGTTCCATTCACAACATTGAGAACACCTATTTCCGGACGAAGTTCGCGGACGACTTGGGCAAGTTCCAAGGCAACTCCGGCATCGGGGTCATCAGCGACACCGACGCGCAGCCCATCGTGGTGAACTCCCACCTCGGCCGCTTCGCCATCACCACGGTGTGCAAGATCAACAACATCAAGGAATTGGAACAGGAGTGCCTCGACTGCAACCAACAGTTCACCGAGCTGAGCTCCGGCACCACCAACCCCACCGAGCTCGTCGCACTCATGATCACCCGCAAGCGCGACTTCGTAGAGGGCATACAATATGTACATGAAAAGCTGAAGGGCTCCTGCTCGATGCTGATTCTGACGGAAGACGGCATCATCGCCGCGCGCGACCGCTACGGCCGAACCCCCATCGCCATCGGAAAGCGCGACGACGGCCGCGTGGTCGCCTCCGAGAACCACAGTTTCGCCAACCTCGACTACGAAACCGAATATTTCGTGGGACCGGGCGAGATTGTGAGAGTCACCGCCGACGGCATCCAGCAGCTGCTCGCCCCAAACCCGCAGATGCAGGTCTGCTCGTTCCTCTGGATTTACTACGGCTACCCCTCCGTGAACTACGAGGACATCAACGTGGAGAGTGCCCGCTACAATCTCGGTTACGCCATGGGCAAAACCGACGACACGGAAGTTGATTTCGTGGCCCCCATCCCCGACTCCGGCATCGGCATGGCCATCGGCTATTCTAACGGCAAGCAGATCCCCTACCAGCGCGCCATCGTCAAATACACGCCTACTTGGTCAAGAAGCTTCATGCCCGTCAGCCAGGAGATGCGCGAGCATGTGGCCAAGATGAAGCTGCTGCCCAACGCCAGCCTGCTCAAGGGCAAGCGCATCGTCTTCTGCGACGACTCCATCGTGCGCGGCACGCAACTGCGCGACAACGTGAAGATGCTGTATGAAGGCGGTGCCAAGGAAGTGCACATCCGCATCAGCTGCCCGCCCCTGCTCTACGGCTGCGAGTTCCTCAACTTCTCGGCTTCCAAGAACGTGATGGAGCTCATCACCCGCCGCGTCATCGGCGAATTAGAGGGCGGCGACAACAGCAAGAATCTGCAACGCTACATGGACCACACCTCCCCGGAATACGCCCGCATGGTGGAGGTCATCCGCAAGCATCTCGGTGTGGACACCCTGAAATTCAACACAATAGACACCGTTACCCAAGCCATCGGCCTTCCCAAAGAGCGCATCTGCACCCACTGCTTCGACGGCTCGTCCTACGGTTTCTAACAAACCATAACCCGCTGTAGAGACGCGCTGCAGCACGTCTCTACGGACAACCATTCATTCCGAATACACCCTAACCGTTGTAGAGACGCGCCGCGGCGCGTCTCTACATTAAAACCAACACCGAATATCATGGCCACCCAAAACTATCTCCTCCTTGGACAGAAGAAACGGATGATTGAGAACCTCCGAGAGAAGGGCATCTCCGATGAGAACGTGTTGGCGGCATTCGACAAGATGGAGCGTCACCTGTTCATGGAGTCGCTGCTTTGGCCGCGCGCCTACGAGGACATCGCCATCAAACTCACCACCGACCAAACCATCTCCAAACCCTCCACCGTAGCGTTCCAGTCACAGCTTTTGGATGTGCAAAAGGGGCATAAAGTGTTGGAAATAGGCACCGGCTCGGGATTCCAAGCGGCCATCTTGTACGCCATGGGCGCGAAAGTCTACACCATCGAGCGGCAGATCGCCCTCTTCAAGCAGACCAAGCCGCTGTTGGACAAGTTAGCACCGTCGGTAATCACCTACTACGGTGACGGTTTCAAAGGTTGGCCACAGTTCGCTCCCTACGACCGGATCATTGTCACATGCGGAGCGCCCGAGATACCGCAGGCACTGCTCGACCAGCTGAAGACAGGCGGAATCATGGTGATTCCTGTTGGGGTGGAATCCCAAATCATGAAGAGAATCGTGAAAATCAGCGTTTCAGAATACGAAGAAGAGGATTTCGGCGACTGTTTGTTCGTGCCGATGCTGAAAGAACGGGTACGGAAATAATCTAATTATTCCGTCACCTCCACCGAGCCGTCGGGTGCGAATTTCATCGCCTTGACGTATCGGTAGTCACCGCCCGCATTCAGCGTCGCAATGCCGTAAATGTAATAGTCTGTACCTCCGAGCAGCGTACAGACATAATCCGCGTCAATCTTCGCCATCTGCTCGTCAAAAAGCTCGCGGGCCTGTTTGTCATTCTCCGCCAGCGACTTTCCCTCGAACGTGACGACTTTATTAAACTCGACATGCGTTTTGAAATAGTCCTCAAGGGCTTGCCAGTCAGACCCTTCAACAGATCCGTACTGGTATCCCAAGCAGCCGATAGTGTACTGGGTGGAAACATTGTGCTTGCATCCTCCGAGCACCACGGAGAGGCAAATTATAGCGGCAAAAATAATTTTTTTCATTGTCAGTATTTTTGGATTACAATCGGCAAAAATAATATAAAACTTAAAAAAAAACATCATTCTGAAAAGATGTAATCAACATCAGTTTGTTATTATGTATATGTATTTTGTGTAGATTTGCAGCCTGAAAAAATTGAGAGGATGAAAACCACCGGATTCATATTCGCGGCAGGGCTCGGCACCCGGCTTTACCCGCTAACCGCCTCAAAGCCAAAGGCTTTGGTTCGTTACAATGGTAAGACACTGTTGGACAGCGCATTGGACAAAATATTCGATGCGGGGATTGACCATGTCATCATCAACGTGCACCACTTTCCCGACCAAATCATGGACGCATTGCGGAAGCGGCCCGAGTGGGAGCATATCCGCGTATCGGACGAACGGGCCTACCTGCGCGACACCGCCGGCGGCATCAAGTTTGCCGAACATCTCTGGAACGACAGCGACCTGCTGCTGTTCTACAATGTGGACATTCTATCGAACATAGACCTCAACAAGCTGATTAACAGCCATATCCAAAGCAATTCCGACGCAACATTGGCCGTGAGACACCGGCAGACCCAACGCTACTTCCTCTTCGAACACGGCAGTGGGGAACTCTGCGGCTGGCGCAACGTCAAAACCGGAGAGGAGATTCTGACGAGAAATCCCGTCAATGCCGATGAACTGGCTTTCAGTGGGATACACGTAATGAACACCGCTTTCGCCCGCTGCATCCCTTCCGTGGAGAAAGCATCTGTCACCGAATTCTACCTCGAGCAGTCCAGAAAACACCGCCTGTCGGCCTATATCCATGACGAAGACAGCTGGTGCGACGTAGGGAAATACGACCAGTTTCGTAACTCCCTGTCATAGCCTTCGTTAGCAACCTATACACTTTTTTTTTTTAAAATCAAGGGGTTCAAAATATTTTTTTGAACAATTTTTTTGTTAGTTTTGCAACGTGAAAAAATGAAGAATCTGATTCACCTAACTTATTAGAATTTAGTGTTGTAACAAAAATTAACAAGAACCCGAACTGCAAATGGAAAAAGAGATACCCTCTTATACGAACGTCTGGAATCAATGTTTGGAAATCATCCGCGACACCGTTTCGCCGGAGGTCTACGCCACTATATTCGAGCCCATCAACGCCGTCTCTCTCGAAAACAAGCAACTTACGATTGAACTTCCCAGCCTTTGGTACAAGGAAATACTGGAGGAGCAGTATGTTGACCTGCTCCGCTCCTCCATACGCAAACTGTTGGGCAACGACGCAAAGCTACGTTACAAGGTGCTCGTGGAGCGCGGCAAGACGCCCGAACAGACCTCGGCCATCACCATCTCCTCGTCGCCCCGCAAGGCTGTCAAAAACCCGCTGATGATGCCGCCTTTGGATGTCAACGCCATGGAACGCAAGGATATCCCCGGCCCGTTCGTGGTGCCTGGCATCAAGAAACAGCGCATCCCCTCCAACCTCTCCGAGACGCTCACGTTCGACAACTACGTGGTGGGTGACTGCAACCGCTTAGCCGTGGCCGCCGGCATGTCCATCGCCAAGTCGCCCGGACAGACCCCCTTCAACCCGCTGTTCATCTATTCCGATGTGGGCCTCGGCAAAACTCACCTGGTCAACGCCATCGGCATCCAGACCAAAATCAACTTCCCCGACAAAATCGTCATCTACGTCAGCGCCGACACCTTCTACCAACAGTACATGGAGGCCGTGAAAAGCGACAACCTCAACGATTTCTACTGGTTCTACCAAGCCGTGGACATGTTGATTATCGACGACATCCAGTTCATCTCGGGCAACAAGACCAAAACGCAAGAGGCTTTCTTTCAGATTTTCAACCATTTGCATCAGCTCAAAAAGCAGATTATCATGACTTCCGACAAGTCGCCGGTGGACATCACAGGCTTCGAACCACGTCTGCTGAACCGTTTCAAATGGGGACTGGCCACCGACCTGCAGATACCCGATCTGGAGACCCGTACGGCCATCATCACCAAGAAGCTGGAAAACAACGGGATAGAATTCTCCAAAGAGGTCATCGACTACCTCGCGTTGCGCATCACCGCCAACACCCGCGAACTGGAGGGTGCCATGATCGCCATCCTCGCCCAAGCCTCACTCAACCACCGCGACATCACCCTCGACCTCGCCCGCGAGATGGTCGACAAATACGTCAAGTCCACCGCCAAGGAAATCTCCATCGAGTACATCCAGAAAATCGTGTGCGACTACTTCGGTATCCCGGTGGAGTCCATCAACGCCAAAACCCGCAAACGCGAGATCGTGCAGGTGCGCCAGATCAGCATGTACTTCGCCAAGAAATACACACACCTGCCACTCTCCGTCATCGGTGCCTACTGCGGCAACAAGGACCACGCAACCGTCCTCCACGCCTGCCGCACCATCCGGAACCTCAGCGAGACCGACAAGAAGATGAAGCAGTACATCTCGGATATTGACAAGAAAATGAAGATCGGGAATATTTGACCGTTGACCATTGACTTTGACCTTTGACTTTGACCTTTGACTTTGACTTTGACTAAAAAAAATTGAAAAAAAGTGGGGTTGCAAATAATAGAAAAAATCTTTATATTTGCGGCGCAGTTTTTAAAAGGTAAAAAATGAAGAAACATTGGGTTGTAAAAGAGCTTCCGGACGAGGCAGTTGTTACACAACTATGTGACAATCTGCATCTTGAACGTCCGTTGGCCACGCTCTTGGCACAGCGCGGCATCACTACCGTGCAACAAGCGCGTGACTTCTTCGAACCCAATATTGAGAAACTTCACGACCCTTTCCTGATGAAAGACATGACCAAAGCCGTGGAACGCCTCTCCAAGGCCATCATCCACGACGAGCGAATCATGGTCTATGGTGACTACGACGTGGACGGCACTTCCGCCGTCGCGTTGGTCTATTCTTTCCTCTGCGAAATCCGCGGCGCCGACGCCCACGAATACATCAAATACTACATCCCCGACCGTTACACCGAGGGTTACGGCATCACCGAAAAGGGCATCCAATTCTGCAAGGAAAACGGCATCAACCTGCTCATCTCCCTCGACTGTGGCATCAAGGCCAACGACATGGTTGACCTGGCCAACGAGTATGGCATCGATGTCATCATCACCGACCACCACTTGGAGGGCGACACACTGCCCAACGCGCTCGCCATCCTCGACCCCAAGCGCAAAGACTGCACCTATCCTTACAAAGAACTGTCCGGCTGCGGCGTCGGTTTCAAGCTTGTGCAAGGTTACTGCTTCCGCAACGAGCTCCCCGACGAATTGTGGCTTAAGCGCATGGACCTCGTGGCCGTCAGTATCGCCTGCGACATCGTGGCCATCACCGGAGAAAACCGCATCCTCGCCCACTTTGGCCTCGAAATGATCAACAAGATTCCGCGCATGGGCATCCGCGCCATCCTCGACCAAGCCGGCATCAAGATGAGAACCTATCCGCCCTTTAGCGAGGACACCTTCTTCACCCGCGTCATATCCATCTCTGACTTAGTATTTTACGTTGGACCACGCATCAACGCTGCTGGCCGTATCAAAAGCGCTCGCGAATCTGTCCGCCTCTTCATTGTGGAGGACGAGGACAAGTCGATGGAGATCAGCAACCGCATCAACAAACAGAACAACGAGCGCAAGCAGAAGGACAAGAACGCGACCGAGGAAGCTATGGATATGATTCGCAACTCCCACGAGTTCGAAAACCGCAAGAGCATCGTCGTCTATAACCCTTCTTGGGAAAAGGGCATCATCGGTATCGTGGCCTCCCGTCTCGTGGAGGAGTTCTACAAGCCCACCATCGTGCTCATGAGCTCCGACGACGGCCTCATCACCGGCTCCGCCCGCTCCGTCAAGGAGTTTAACATCTACGACGGCATCGACTCCTGCGCTGACCTGCTTGAACACTTCGGCGGGCACAAATACGCCGCCGGTCTGACCATGAAACAGGAAAACCTCGAAGAATTCTCCCAGCGTTTTGAGGAATATGTCAAAGAAAACCTCGATGAATCGGCCTACGAGCCGGAAATCACCGTCGACATGCGCCTCAAGCTGTCCGAAATAACCCCGTCATTCCTGAAACACCTGAAACAGTTCGCCCCGTTCGGTCCCGGCAACATGGAACCCATTTTCGAGACTGACGGCGTGGTGGACGAAGGAAATGCCCGCATCGTCGGCGACAAGCACCTGAAATGCAAGATTCTGAGTCCTTACGAACGTAGCAGCTCTTTCGACGGCATCGCCTTCAACCAGAAAGCGTTCCTGCCTGTCGTCAGCAATTCGAAACCGTTCAACGTTCTCTACCATGTTGAGGAAAACCGCTGGAACAATGTGGTGAGCACCCAGCTGAACATCAAGGACATAGAACCTGCAAGCCCCGTTGCGGACGCGCAGGACGCGCCAAGCGACCCGTCCGACGACTACACCTACCGCACCAGTAGCGACCACAAAGCGTAATCCGACATGAAAATCGCTGTTAACACCCGCCTGCTGCTCAAGAACAGACTGGAAGGCATCGGTATATTTACCCGCGAAACCCTCGCCCGCATTACACAGGCGCATCCCGAGCACCAATTCTACTTCCTTTTCGACCGCGAATACGACGAATCGTTCGTTTTTGGCAAGAATGTCACGCCTATTGTCGCACACCCGCAGGCGCGTCACCCTTACCTCTGGTATCTTTTCTTTGAGCACGGCATTCCGTTGAAACTCAAAAAGATAAAGCCCGATTTTTTCCTTTCCACAGACGGTTGGATTCCCACCCGCCTCGACATCCCGAGCGTAAACGTCATCCACGACCTCAACTTCCTGCACCACCCCGAATTTGTGCCGCCCGTCGTGCGCCGCTACTACGACCGCTTTTTCCCGAAGTTCGCCCGCTATGCCACACGACTCGCCACCGTCTCGCAGTTCAGCCGCGACGACATCCACCAAAGCTATCAGGTTCCGCTGGAAAACATCGACGTGGTGTACAACGGCGCAAACACCGCGTACAAGCCTTATACGGAAGAACAGCAGATTGCTGTAAAACAACAATATACGGACGGCCACGACTTCTTCCTCTTCGTAGGGCTCATTCACAAGCGCAAAAATTTGGACAACGTGTTCCGGGCATTCGACCTGTTTAAGGAGCGCACCGACAGTCCGATGAAGCTCGTGGTGGTCGGCGACAAGAAATGGTGGGCCGGCGAGATTGAGGACACCTACATGGCGATGCGCCATCGCGAAGATGTAGTTATGCTCGGTCGCCGCCAAATTGACGAATTGAGCGCCCTGACCGCCGCCGCCACCGCCATGGTCTATGCTTCCCTGTTTGAAGGGTTCGGACAGCCCATTGTGGACGCTTTCAATGCCCATACGGCAGTCATCACCTCCAACATCTCCTCCATGCCCGAAATCGCCGGGGATGCCGCGTTGCTCGTAAACCCCTACGACGTAAAGGAAATCGCCCAAGCCATGGAACAGCTTTACCGAGATCCCCGGTTACGCGACACGCTGATAGAAAAAGGCAAAGCCCGCAAAGGGCTTTACACATGGGACCGCACGGCGGAATTGCTCGGGCAAACCATCGAGAAAGCCCTCCCCTGACATCACATCACGCGCAAAACCCTAACATTTTCATTACGGCAACAAGCAAAAAAGCGGAACCGAAGTCCCGCTATATATATAATATTGTAGTTATTCGCCTTGGAGTTTAGAATTTGATCTCGTTATCAACCAACATTTTGTTTTTCTTGTTGTATTGGATGATGAGGAAAGCTTCAATGCCCATCGCGACAAGCATAACGACAATAGCACCTACCGTCAGACCACCATGATTGAATTTGGTGAAGAAGGCGCCTTCGCGGAAGAAGGTGAGGAAGAGAATGAAATTCATAACCCAAACGCTAAGGAGGAGGAAGCACCACCAAATAGCCATATAGATGTTCGAATTGTCAATTTTGTTCTCGTCGCGGACAACAACATCGGCGTTCTCAAGCGCATAGTCGGTCTCGTTCCAAACTTCTTTGAAGAACGAAAGGGGTTTAATCAAGTTATAGATGGGAGCGAACCAGGCCACGTATGACATCCAAGGCTTCATACCATCCTTCATCCACGGAGCGATGTTTTGGAGATTCTGGTTGTTCTTGGCACCCCACATCGCAAAGATGAAGGTTTTCGCCAGGAAAGCGATGATGGTAATCCATGCAATCACCCAGAATTTCTTCTTTGCAGCGTCATTGTCCGCATTGAGTTGTTCCCAGTTCTTCTGCACAGGACCGTACTCTTTTTCCAGTTCAGCAAGCTTGGCGAGATTGTCGGCCTGTTGTTTCTTCTTGTCGGCAAGAGTCTGCTTCGTAACCTCAATACTTTCGTCGAGAGCTTTCTTCTCGTCCTTTGAGGCGGCAGTCTTCTGCTGCAACGTATCCAGTTTGTACTGGTAGTAAGCCACTTCCGCACTGTCTTGCTTGAGCGGGTGCTGCGCCATCGCATATCCTTCATACAATTTGTTGTAATGGTTGCGCTCTTGGATGACGGCTTGGTTGGTCTTGTCAAATTTCATCAAAAAAAGCATGGAGATGATGAAAAGTACCAAAACGACCACGTTGCAAAGCAGAATAAGCTTGCCCAAAGAGGTGTTGTCTGTCAATTTTTTCATACTTAAGATTATTTTATATTACTAATTTTCAGAAAGTTATAAAAAATAATAACGCTAACATAGCGCGTAGCAAAAGTAATAAAAAAATCCATACTTCGTACGCTGTTGAAAAAAAAGGGATTCTTGCACAGCAACGTACACGCTTTACCAGCTACTGTTGCTTTTAATATACTTCAGGTACGCCGCCTCGTTGAAGCGGTAAAACTTCGGGGCGCGAGGAGATTTCGACGAATCCACGACAGGTTCGATGACACCCGTCACTGCTCCGAAGGCAATCCAATGCTTTTGGAAATTGCGCCGATCTATTTTCTTTTTATAGACGTAAGTCCACATCCGCCAAAGGTCCGGCAGCGTGAAAACATCATCCAACAGATAGAAAAAGTATGGTGAATACTTCATACTGACACGCAACCTTTGAATGGCTTTTTCCATCACCTCGGCATGGTCGAAGGCGAGTTCGGGCAGGTTATGGATGTCGAACCAGCGGATGTCGGCGGCATCATCGCCGGCCACGCCCTCCACATCACGGACGAACGAGTAAAAGACGGCGGAGATAACCCGAGTACGCGGATCGCGGTCCACGCCACTGCACGTACACAGTTCGGCCGTGTAGCGCGGCACGATGCCGGTTTCCTCCTTGAGTTCCCGCAACGCACCCTCCTGCAAGGTCTCATTCTCCTCAAGGAAGCCGCCAGGCAGCGCCCATTTGCCCTTGAAAGGCTCGTTCCCGCGCTGTATCAGCAGCACCTGCATGGTCTTGCCATCGAAACGGTAAACCACATTGTCGGCGGCCACCGACGGCCGCCAGTAATCATATTGGAAAGGTTTCACGTTTTCTCCCATAATTGAGTTTCAAGTTTCAAGATTCAGGTTTCATTGTAGAGACGGGGCGCGCCCCGTCTCTACATGTCTCACATCTTCTCCAACACCAGACTGATGCGCTTGCGGTCTACTTCCACGCCCTCCACGCGCACGGTCACGTGCTGATTCAGGTGAACGACCTCGGAAGGATCGGAAATGCGATGGTCGCTCAAGCGGCTGATGTGGATGAGGCCGTCCTGGTGCACACCGATGTCCACAAAACAGCCAAAGTTCGTGATATTGGTGATAATACCGGGCAGCACCATGCCGGGCGTCAAATCGTTGATAGTATGCACGCTCTTGTCGAACTCAAACATTTCGAAACCAGAGCGCGGATCCCGGCCGGGCTTAGCCAGCTCCTTCATGATGTCCTCCAACGTGGGCAAGCCCACCTTGGAGGTGACATATTCCTGTAGCACAATCTGTTGGCGCAGATCTTTATTCGCAATCAGGTCGGCGACGGAACAGTTATGGTCGGCGGCCATCTTCTCCACCACCTTGTAGCTTTCCGGATGCACCGCGCTGCCATCGAGCGGATTGGCGGCCTCACGAATGCGCAAGAATCCGGCCGACTGCTGGAAGGCTTTCGCGCCGAAACGCGGCACCTTCTTCAGCTCCTCGCGGGAGGCGAATGCACCGTGTTCGTCACGGTAGTCGATGATATTCTGCGCTAACGCGGGTCCGACACCGGATACGTATGACAACAACTGCTTGCTCGCCGTATTCAGTTCAACACCCACATAGTTGACGCAGCTCTCCACCGTGGTCTGCAAACTTTCCTGCAGCATCTTCTGGTTCACGTCGTGCTGATACTGCCCCACCCCGATGGATTTTGGGTCAATCTTCACGAGCTCAGCCAGCGGATCCATAAGGCGGCGACCGATGGAAACCGCGCCGCGGACTGTCACGTCGTAATCGGGAAATTCCTCACGGGCCACAGGCGACGCCGAATAGACCGAAGCTCCGCTCTCGTTCACCATGAAGGCCTTCACATCGCGTTCAAAGGGAATATGACGGATGAAATTCTCGGTCTCGCGCCCGCCGGTGCCGTTGCCTATGGCGATGGCATCCACCTGATACTGAAGCACTAAACGTTTCAGTTTGTCGGAAGCGAGCTTGTACTGCGCCACGGGCGGATGCGGATAGATGGTCTCGTTGTAGAGAAGTTTGCCTTGCGGGTTGAGAATCACCACCTTGCAGCCAGTGCGAAAACCGGGGTCGATGGCTAACGTAGTGACTTGTCCGAGCGGGGCTGCCAAAAGCAGCTGCCGCGCATTCTTGGTAAACACCTGGATGGCCTCCTTGTCCGCTTTTTCCTTATAATAATGGCGCATTTCGGTCTCCATTTGTGGCTGCAGGAGCCGTTTGTAGGAGTCGGTAGCGGCCATCCAGACCTGTTGGGCACTGTTGCTGTTGTTCTTGACAATGCGATGCTTCAAATCGGCAAGCGTGCGCTGTTCGTCAGGGGCGATATGCACGCGCAGGATACCCTCCTCTTCGCCGCGTAACATAGCTAAAATACGGTGCGAAGGAGCTTTTGCGAGCGGTTCCTCCGCCTTGTAGTAGATGCGGTACTTCTCGTCCTCGTCAATAGCGTCGGGAACCTTGCGAGTGGCGATGCGACTGTATTTCAGGAAGGTGCTGCGCAGGCGGGACCGGATACTGGGGCTCTCACTGACGCGCTCCGCAATGATGTCACGAGCACCGGCCAAAGCCTCTTCCTCGTTCGCAACACCCTTTTCTGCGCTAATGTATTTGGCGGCTTCGCGGTGCAGATCCACAGGACGCTGCGTCCACAACAGCCCGGCCAACGGCTGCAAACCCTTTTCCGCAGCCACCGACGCACGGGTCTTGCGCTTGGGCCGGTACGGGAGGTAGAGATCCTCCAGCGCACTCATCGTGTCGGCCTGCTCAATCTTCTCCTGCAACTCGGGAGTAAGCTTGCCCTGCTCGCGGATGGAGTCCAAGATGGCGGCACGACGTTTGTCAAGCTCCAACCATTTGTTGTACAGGTCTTTGATATTGCCAATCTGCACCTCATCCAATGAGCCCGTAACCTCCTTGCGGTAGCGCGAGATGAACGGAATCGTGGCACCCGTCTCCAACAGGTCCAGCGTGTTCCGCACCTGCTCTTCCGTGAGGTTCAGCTCTTTCGCAATGCGTAATGCGTACATATAAGGATACTCGTTATCAGATTAATGTAGAGACGCGCCGCGGCACGTCTCTACAGAACGGTAAACCGTTATTATTTCACAATCTCTAACAGCTCGATGTCGAACACCAGAGGGGAATAAGGCGGAATGGAGCCGTAAGTCATGGAGCCGTCGCCGTAAGCGAGATCAGAGGGGATGAGGACGGTCACTTTGTCACCAACTTTCATATCAGCAACGGTGGCGTCCCAACCAGGGATCACCTGACCAGCACCGACGGTGAATTTGAAAGGTTCGCCGCGCTCCACAGAGCTGTCAAACACAGTGCCGTCCACAAAACGTCCGGTGTAGTGCACCTTGACGGTCTGCAAAGGTTCCACCTTGTCGCCAGTGCCCTTCTTGACGGACTTCACGTAAACACCAATGGGCTGCTGTTTCAAACCGGGATTCTCGCTTAAATATTTCTCGATTTCGGTCTTTTCCAGCTCTTGTCTCGCATCCAACTGAGCCTGATATTCAGCTTGTGCCTTCTCTATCTCAGCCTTTGACACTACTTGGAGCAACTTGATATCGAAATAAATCGGTTCTTCTCCAAAAGGATATTCTTCCCCATCCATCATTTTTTCATAGAACATGGGGCCGTCAAGGATGAAAGTGGCACTATCGCCCACATGCATCATACGGATAGCTTGAAAGATATCGCCCTCATAAACAGAATCAACCAGCATCTGATTGGGAGTCATGGGGATGAGGGTGGAATCACCTGCATGCATGGACATAAGCATGGCCACATAGCCGCCAATTTCAGGTTGGTCGGCGGTGTCATGGATATCGCCGTAAAATTTATAGTAGATTCCAGACTTGTCTTTTTTGAAACCTTTGTACTTGCTGCATGCGCCCAAAGCGAAAACGGTGGCCACTGCCAGCCCGATCAGCATGATTTTCGTTACGTTTTTTCTCATTTTTTTTGTCGTTTTAAATTATTTTATCGTTTTTGTTCGTTTATTACTTGCCCACCACTCGGATCAATTCGATTTCATAGACCACTGGGGTGAACGGTGGGATTTGGAAAACGGCATCGCCTTTGTCGCCAAAAGCCAGTGAGGAGGAAAAGACGGCCGTAATTTGGTCGCCCTCGTTCATCTCCTGCACCATAATGTCAATGCCGCGCGCAATCTGGTCCTTGCCGGTTTCGAACACGCAGGGGTGGGCCGGGTCGGTACACAAGTCGAACAAGGAGTTGTCGAGACGGCGTCCCTTGTAAAGTATCTGCACGGTCTGGTTCTTCTTCGGCTTCAAGCCACTACCTTTTCGGTTCACAGTGTAATAGATGCCCCTGTGAACATTCTTGAAATGGTTCTCGTTGGCGTAAGCCTTTACCAATGAATCCTCTTGTCGCCGCAACGCCTTGCGCTTCTCGCGGTACCGTTCCGTAGCCTGGTCGATACTCTGTTTCGAGAGGATTTTCAACAGTTTGACATCCGCGTAAACGGGGGTTTTGCCGTAGGGGTATTCGCCCATGCCGAGAAATTCCTCATAGAACCGTTTCCCATCGAAGATGAAGGTCGCACTGTCGCCCACGTACATTGTGCGCAAGGCCGTGTAGATGTCACCTCGGTAGAGTTCGTCCATCATCATGTTGTTTTGGGTCATCGGAGAGAGCACCTCATCGCCGGCACGCAAGGCCATATTGACCTCCACGAAATCGCCGGTCTGCGGTTGTTCGCCGTTGTCATTCCGCTGGTGGTATTGGTAGTAGTAGCCTGAGCCATGCTTGAATCCGCTGTATTTCCGGCAGGAAACCAGCGTCAGGCACAGCAACACGGCCATGGAAATCCCTATCAATCGTTGCGTTTTCATTCTATTGTTTAGTTCGAATATGCCTGTGGTATAATCGTTTGTGGTATCGGTTCGTCACTCTTCAGTACGGAAATCTCCATCATAAACGGCTGAAGTCCCTGAATACAATCGCCATCGCCGGCCACCCCGTAACCGAGGTAGGAAGGGATGACGAGCCGCGCCTTAGCGCCGGGTCGCAGCATCTTCGCCACCTCATGCAAGGCACCGATTTCCTCGGAGCGGTCCACCGTAAAGCGTTTCACGCCCGCGCTGTCAGAACTGTAAATCTGCTCGCCGGAGAGCAGGAACATGCGATAGCGCAGCGCCACTTGGTCGCCTTCCACGAACAAGGGACCGTCACCGGGCTCCAAAATCTCGACATAGAGGCCCGTGGGCGTGCGTTGCATTTGCCATCCATATCGCTGGATAAACAGCTGCATCTCCTCATTCTCGCGGCGCATAATGTTCTTGTTCCCCTCCACGTAGGGTGCATCCTTGTCTTCCTTCTCCTCTTGCGACGACGAGACCACGTTGCCCGTGACCTTTTGGTCGCGGCAGGCGGAAAAAACGCCAACCAGTAACGTAATCAGAATGAGAAAAGGAATCTTGCGCATGGACTACTTTTGTTGCTCGGCGTTCTCGCGAACTGCATTCAGGAAATGGGCAATCGCTTCCTCCATCGTGCCATGATAGAAAGCACCGGCGGCGTTCACATGGCCGCCACCTTCAAAATACTTGCGGGCAAACTGATTCACATCCACGATGCCCTTGGAACGGAACGACACGCGGATACGGTTGTCTCGCTCAGTGAAGAATGCTGTGTAATGAACCGTCTTCATCGACAGCCCATAATTCACAAACCCTTCAGTATCACCAATTTGAAAACCATTTTCCTGCAAATCTTTCTTAGTCAGATACATATAGGAAGCTCCATACTCAGGCAGCACTGTCATGCGCTGTGAGAGTGCCAGCCCGAGCAGTTTCATACGGCTCTCGGTATAGTTGTCATAAACCTTCCGATGGACATCCTCGCCATTGACACCGGCCTCGATAAGACGGCGCAGCACAGTATAAGATTCTGGATAATCGCAGGTGTAGGACATGGAGCCGGTATCGGTGATAATACCCACATAGAGACACTCGGCAATTTCACGAGTAACCAGTTTGTCCGGCGTAAGATATCGGTACAAAAAGTTATAAACAAGCTCCGAAGCCGAAGTGGTGAGGTGCGTGGAGTACATCACATCGCACTTGATGTCGGGCTGCACATGGTGGTCGATGAGCACCTTGAATGCCGGCGACTTGATGATGGCGTTCTGCAAATCCTGCCCGGCGCGGTGCGGGGCGTTCATATCGACCACAAAGAGCATATCCGCCTCCTTGATGCGTTTTCGCGCTTCAGTGAGGTTCTCCTGAGCCACAATGATATGGTCTGCCCCCGGCATCCATTGCAGGAAATCGGGGAACGGGTTAGGTGAAATCACCGAAACCGCATAACCGTCGTCCTTAAAATAATGATAAAGGGCCAGCGCGCTACCCACAGCGTCGCCGTCGGGATTGAAATGGAACACGATGGTGATGGTCTTCGTCTCACCCAACGCAGCCTGAAATTTACGTATATCCTGTTCTTCCAACGTTTCAGATTTTGAATCGGCAAAGATACATTTTTTTCGGACGTGAGACTTAAGGCGTAAGACTTAAACTCTGCATAAAAAAACGGCCGGGAATCGCTCCCCGGCCGTCACAAAAATTTATAAAAAAAGTTGAACGTAGTCCGTTTAGGCCAGACCGCCGCCGCTCATGAACGGAGGCATCTGGTTGTTCGAGGTCTCGCGGATCACACCGAACTGCTCCTCATACTTGGAGACATTGTCCTGCAACGCGCGCAGCAGCCGCTTGGCGTTCACCGGGGTCATAATCACGCGAGAGCGCACGATGGCCTTCGGGATGCCCGGCGAAAGCGAGGCAAAATCCACGAAGAACTCGTTCTCCGAGTGCGAGAGAATCGCCAGGTTCGAATACACGCCCTGCGCCACATCCTCGCTGATGCTCAAATCCATTTTCTGTTCTTTATTCTCTGCCATTTTCAGTATTCTCTTAAGTTGTTATTGCTTCTTAGACTTAATACTTCCTGTCGAAAGAACGTAATATCGTAAACTCCTTAACTTCTTATTCCTCCTCCTTCGACGCCATCAGCGATTCGTACTCCTCCTTGGAGCCAACCTCGATATTCTGGTAGGCGCGGATACCAGTACCTGCCGGAATCTTCTGGCCCACAATGACGTTCTCCTTCATACCGATCAGGCTGTCGGATTTGGCATTGATGGCGGCCTCGGTCAGCACCTTCGTGGTCTCCTGGAAGGAGGCGGCGGAGATGAAGCTGTGGGTCTGCAGAGAAGCGCGGGTGATACCTTGCAGGATCGGCTTACCGGTGGCCGGACGCGCGTCACGGGTCACCACCAAGCGCATATCCTTACGCTTCAGCATCGAGTTGATATCACGCAGTTTCTTGGCGGAGATGATCTGACCCTTGCGAACCGTATCGGAATCGCCAGCGTCTTCGACCACTTTCTTGTCCCAAATCTGGTCGTTCTCCTCCTGGAAGTCGATCTTGTTGATGAGCTCGCCTTGCAGGAACTTGGTGTCGCCCGGATCCTCGATCTCCATCTTGCGCATCATCTGACGCACAATGACTTCGAAGTGCTTGTCGTTGATTTTCACACCTTGCAGACGGTACACCTCCTGAATCTCGTTGATGATGTACTCCTGCACCTTCTGCGCACCCTTGATGTTCAAGATGTCCACAGGGGTCAGGGAGCCTTCGGACAGCGGCGTACCCGCCTTCACGAAGTCGTTCTCCTGAGCCAGGATCTGCTTGGACGTCGGGATGAGGTAGGTCTTCGCGCCCTCGCCGGAATCCACACGCGGGGTGATCTTCACCACACGGTTACCACGTTTCAGCTTCTTCTCGAAGGAAACGACACCGTCGATTTCGGACACCACGGCGGGATCGCTGGGGTTACGGGCCTCGAAGAGCTCGGTCACGCGCGGCAGACCGCCCGTGATATCGCCGGACTTACCGAAGGAACGCAGAATCTTGACCAAAATCTCACCGGAATCGATGACTTGGCCTTCCTCCACGGACAAACGGGCACCCACAGGTACGTCGAAACTCTTGATGACGTCGCCGTCCTCGTCCACGATGTTGATACTCGGGTTCTTCGTCTTGAGACGGCTCTCGATAATCACCTTGTCGTGGATATTCGTTTGCTCGTCGGTCTCCACACGGTAGGTCACGCCCTCGATAATATCGTTGAACTGAACCTTACCGGCCACGTCGGACAGAATCACGGCGTTGAACGGATCCCAGTCGGCAATCAGAGCACCCTTCTTGATGCTGTCGCCGTGCTTGAAATAGAGGTTCGAACCGTAAGGCACGTTGGCGGAAGAGAGGGCCACGCCGGTCTTTACGTCGATAATCTTGATTTCAGCGGTACGGCCGATGACCTTGTAGTAGAACTTGCCAGTATCGTCGGTCTTCTCCAAGGCACGGAGCTCGTCGATGCTCAGCACACCGTCGTAAGAAGCGATAATGCTGCTGTTGGCGGCCACGTTACCGGCCACACCACCGACGTGGAACGTACGCAGGGTCAGCTGGGTACCAGGCTCACCGATGGACTGTGCGGCAATCACGCCGACAGCCTCGCCGATCTGCACCATCTTGCCGGTGGCCAGGTTACGGCCATAGCACTTCTGGCAGATACCGTGCTTCGACTCGCAAGTCGGGACGGAACGGATTTCCACCTCCTCGATGGGCGAATCCTCGATGATCTGGCAGTATTCCTCGGTCAACTCTTCGCCGGCCTTGATAATCAGCTCGCCGGTCTGCGGATGGTAAACGTCGTGCAGCGTCACACGGCCGAGCAAACGGTCGTACAGCGTCTCCACAACTTCCTCGTTGTTCTTCAACGCGCTCACGGTCATGCCGCGCAACGTGCCGCAGTCCACCTCGTTGATGATGACGTCGTGGGAGACGTCCACCAAACGACGAGTCAGGTAACCAGCGTCAGCGGTCTTCAAAGCGGTATCAGCCAGACCCTTACGGGCACCGTGCGTGGAGATGAAGTACTCCTGCACCGACAGACCCTCCTTGAAGTTCGACAGAATGGGGTTCTCGATAATTTCGCCACCGGAAGAGCCGGCCTTACTGGGCTTTGCCATCAGACCACGCATACCGGACAGCTGACGAATCTGCTCCGCAGAACCACGAGCACCGGAGTCGCGCATCATGTGCACGGGGTTGAAGCCCTGACGGTCTTCCTCAATCTCCTTCATCAGAATCTTGGAAAGACGCGCGTTGCACTGCGACCAGACGTCAATCACCTGGTTGTAACGCTCGGTGTTGGTGATGAAACCCATGTTGTAGTTCATTGTGATTTCATCGACCTGCGCGTTGGCCTCGGCAATCAGCTGCGGCTTGGCAGACGGCACAATCACGTCGCCCAGGTTGAACGACATACCGCCCTCGTAAGCCATACGGTAACCGAGGGTCATGATGTCATCAAGGAACTGCGTACAGGACTTGTTGCCGCACTTGTTGAGCACGTCGCCGATGATGTCGCGCAACGCCTTCTTGGTCAGCAACATATTGATATAGCCATAATCTTTCGGCACCACCTGGTTGAACATCACGCGACCCACAGTCGTGTCGATGACCTTCAGTGTACCCTGCCCGTCAATGTCGACGCGGCATTTGATCTTGGCATTCAGATGGACTTTCTTTTCGTTATATGCAATCATCACCTCCTCGGGGCCGTAGAAGATACCGCCTTCGCCGGGAACCTTGTGTTCGGGCGTGGAGGGCAGCTCCTTGGTGATGTAGTACAGACCGAGCACCATGTCCTGAGAAGGAACGGTGACAGGCGCACCATTGGCCGGGTTGAGGATGTTGTGGGAGGCCATCATCAACATTTGGGCCTCCATGATGGCGGCATTGCCCAGCGGCACATGCACAGCCATCTGGTCACCGTCGAAGTCGGCGTTGAAAGCCGTACAGCACAACGGGTGCAGACGGATAGCCTTGCCTTCGACCAGACGCGGCTGGAACGCCTGGATACCCAGACGGTGCAGCGTAGGTGCACGGTTCAGCAACACGGGGTGACCCTTCAGGATGTTCTCCAGAATCTCCCACACCACCGGATCCTTGCGGTCCACAATCTTCTTGGCCGACTTCACCGTCTTCACGATACCTCTTTCGAGGATCTTGCGGATGACGAACGGTTTGAACAGCTCGGCAGCCATGTCCTTCGGCAGACCGCACTCGTTCAAGTGCAAGTCGGGACCGACGACAATAACGGAACGACCGGAATAGTCAACACGCTTACCCAACAGGTTCTGACGGAAGCGGCCTTGCTTACCCTTCAAGCTGTCGGAAAGGGACTTCAACGCACGGTTGGAGTCGGAACGCACGGAGCTGGACTTCTTGGAATTGTCGAAGAGGGAGTCCACAGCCTCCTGCAACATACGCTTTTCGTTGCGCATGATGACATCGGGGGCCTTGATCTCCATCAGTCGTTTCAGACGGTTGTTGCGGATGATGACGCGACGGTAGAGGTCGTTGAGGTCGGAGGTAGCGAAACGGCCGCCATCCAACGGCACCAAAGGACGCAAATCCGGCGGAATCACCGGCACCATGCGCACAATCATGCGCTCGGGACGGTTGTCGGCGCGCTTGCGACTGTCGCGGAAGGCCTCGAAGACGTGCAGACGCTTCAGCAGGTCTTTCTTACGCTGCTGCGAGGTCTCGCGGTTGGCGCGGTCACGCAGTTCGTAAGACTCGGCGTCGAGATCCACCATGCAGAGCAGGTCGTACAACGCCTCGGCACCCATCTTGGCGATGAACTTGTTGGGGTCGCTGTCTTCCAACAGACGGTTCTCGGCCGGCAACTTCTCCGCCAGCTCGAAATACTCCTCCTCGTTCAGCAGCTTGCCTTTCTTGATGTCGTCGCTTTCGAGGATACCGCCTTGAATCACGATGAACTTCTCGTAATAAATCACGGCTTCCACCTCCTTGGTGGCCAGTCCTAACAGAGCGCCGATCTTGTTGGGCAACGACTTGAAGAACCAGATGTGGGCGACAGGCACCACCAGCTGGATGTGGCCCATACGCTCGCGGCGCACCTTGCGCTCGGTGACTTCCACACCGCAGCGGTCGCAAACCACGCCCTTGTAACGGATGCGTTTGTACTTGCCGCAGTGGCACTCCCAGTCCTTCATCGGTCCGAAGATTTTCTCGCAGAACAAACCGTCGCGCTCAGGCTTCAGCGTTCTGTAGTTGATGGTCTCCGGCTTCAGCACCTCGCCGTGCGACTGTTCCAAAATCGTCTCGGGGGAGGCCAGACTGATGGTTATTTTATGAAACTCCTTGCGGGTATTGTTATCTTTTCTGAGAGCCATTTCTTTCAGCTGTTTAATTCTTATTCAAACTTAATATCCAAGCACAGGCCGCGCAACTCGTTGACCAACACGTTGAACGACTCGGGAATGCCGGACACCGGCATGTTGTCGCCCTTCACGATGGCCTCGTAAGCCTTGGCTCTGCCCACCACGTCGTCGGACTTCACAGTCAGGATCTCCTGCAACACGTTGGAAGCGCCGTAGGCCTCGATGGCCCACACCTCCATCTCACCGAAACGCTGGCCGCCGAATTGGGCTTTACCACCGAGGGGCTGTTGCGTAATCAGAGAGTACGGTCCGATGGAACGAGCGTGCATCTTGTCGTCAACCATGTGGTGCAGCTTCAGGTAGTAGATGTAGCCCACCGTTGCCTTCTGGTGGAACGGCTCGCCGGTCTCACCGTCGTAAAGCTGGGTGCTGCCGTTTTCCGGCAGTCCGGCGTTGCGCAGAATCTCGTTGATTTGGTCGAGGGAGGCACCGTCGAAAATCGGGGTGGCATATTTCACGCCCGTGTTCTTGCCCGCCCAAGCTAAAATCGTCTCGTAAATCTGACCGAGGTTCATACGGGAAGGCACGCCCAGCGGGTTCAGCACCACGTCGACCGGACGACCGTCCGCGAGGAACGGCAGATCCTCCTGACGCACAATCTTGGCCACACAACCCTTGTTACCGTGACGACCGGCCATCTTGTCACCCACACGCAGTTTGCGCTTGTTGGCGACATAGACCTTGGCCATTTGCACGATGCCGGACGGCAGCTCGGTGCCGATGGTGGCATCGAAAATCTCGCGCGTGCGGCGGGACTCGACATCGCGAACCTTCACGAGGTAATTGCGGATAATCTGCGAAACCATCCCGTTCACGCGACCGTCGTTCGTCCATTTCGACACGGAAACGGTCTTATAGTCAATGGTGTTGAGCAATTTCTGGGAGAACTTGGAACCCTTTTGCACGATTGGCTCCTTGGTGTCGGCGCAGATCACATGGGCGACCTTGCCTTCGAGCACCTTGTAAAGCTTGCCCACCAGCACCTCTTTCAAGGCATCCAGCTCAACCTGGTATTTCGCGCGGATTTCTTCCTCAATGTCCTTGTCTTTCGCCTTGGACTTGCGGTCCTTGATGAGTCTCGACATCGATTTTGCACCGATGACCACGCCACGCATGGATGGCGGTGCCTTGAGGGAAGCATCCTTTACATCGCCGGCCTTGTCGCCGAAGATGGCGCGGAGCAACTTCTCCTCGGGAGTCGGATAAGACTCGCCCTTCGGCGTAATCTTACCGATGAGGATGTCACCCTCCTTGACCTCGGCACCCACGCGAATCAAACCGTCCTCGTTGAGGTCTTTGGTCGTCTCGGTGGAGACGTTCGGGATGTCGTTGGTCAGCACCTCTTGGCCGCGCTTGGTGTCGCGCACCTCAAGGGTGAAGGATTCAATATGAATAGAGGTATACAGGTCGTCGGTGACCGCCTTCTCGGAAATCACGACGGCATCCTCAAAGTTGTAGCCCTTCCAAGGCATGAAGGCCACCATCAGGTTGCGACCAAGTGCGAGTTCGCCATTCTCGGTAGCATAACCTTCCGTCAGCACATCACCTTTCTTCACCTTCTGTCCCTTCACAACGATAGGACGCTGGTTGAAGCAGGAGTTCTGGTTCGTGCGGCGGAACTTCAGCAGCTGGTAGTTCTTCACGTTGGAGTCGAAGCTGACCAGTTCCTCTGTATCGGTACGCTCGTAAGCAATCTCAATGTGCTGGGCGTCAACAGACTTCACCACACCCGTGCCCTCAGCGAGCAGCACGACGCGGGAGTCAACGGCCACGCGGTGCTCCAGGCCCGTACCCACGATGGGGGCTTCGGGACGCAGCAACGGCACGGCCTGTCTCATCATGTTGGATCCCATCAACGCACGGTTAGCGTCGTCGTTCTCAAGGAACGGAATCAAGGAGGCGGCGATAGAGGCAATCTGGTTCGGCGCGATGTCGATCAAGTCAATCTCCTCGCGCGGCAAAATCGGGTAGTCGGCCAGACGACGGGCTTTCACTCTCTCGCCCAACAAACCATCCTCATCCATCGGCGTGTTAGCCTGGGCGATACGCTTGTTATCCTCTTCCTCGGCAGTCAAGAAGATGGGCTCCTCGTCGAAGCGCACCCGACCGTTGTCCACCCTGCGGTACGGCGTCTCGATGAAGCCGAGCTCGTTAATGCGGGCGAACACGCAGAGGGAGGAAATCAGACCGATGTTCGGTCCTTCAGGGGTCTCGATAGTACAGAGACGTCCGTAGTGCGTGTAGTGCACGTCACGCACCTCGAAACCGGCGCGCTCACGGGACAGACCGCCAGGACCCAAAGCCGAGATTCTGCGCTTGTGCGTGATCTCCGACAGCGGGTTGGTCTGGTCCATGAACTGCGACAGCTGGTTCGTTCCGAAGAAGGAATTCACCACGGACGAAAGGGTCTTGGCATTGATAAGGTCCTGCGGATAGAAGGACTCATGGTCACGCACATTCATCTTCTCACGGATGGTGCGGGCCATGCGGTTCAGGCCAAGGCTGAACTGGTTATATAATTGCTCGCCGACGGTGCGGACGCGACGGTTGCTCAAGTGGTCAATATCGTCAACCTCAGTCTTGGAGTTGATGAGCTCGACCAGGTAACGGATGATGGAGATGATGTCCTCATTCGTCAGCACGCCCGTTTCCATCGGGATATCAAGGTTCAATTTCTTGTTAATGCGGTAGCGACCCACCTCTCCGAGGTCGTAACGTTTCTCGGAGAAGAACAGCTTGTCGAGGGTGGCGCGGGCGGTCTCCTCATCAGGAGCCTGCGTGCTCTTGAGCTGCATGTAGATATACTCGATAGCCTGTTTGCCCGAGTTGGTGGGATCCTTCTGCAACGTGTTGAAGATCACGGAGTAGTCGACCTGTTTCTCGTCCTGCTTGTGGAAAAGCACGGTCTTGATGTTGGCGTCGGCCACCATGTTGATGTGATCTTTCTCGAAGATGGTCTCGCGGTCGATGAGCACCTCAGTACGCTCGATGTTGACCACCTCGCCGGTCTCGTCATCTACAAAGTCCTCGTACCACGTCTTGGTGACGGCGGCCGCCAGTTTCTGACCGACATACTTCTTAAGGTTAGCTTTGGAGGCCTTCACTTCCTCGGCAATGTCGAAAATGCTGAGGATGTCCTTGTCGGTCTCGTAGCCGATAGCGCGCAGCAGCGTGGTGACCGGCAGTTTTTTCTTACGGTCGATGTACGCATACAGCACGTTGTTGATGTCGGTGGTGAACTCCATCCACGAACCCTTGAAGGGGATGATACGGGCGGAGTAAAGCGGGGTGCCGTTGGAGTGGTATGAGAATCCGAAGAACACGCCCGGTGAGCGGTGCAGCTGGGACACCACCACGCGCTCCGCGCCGTTGATGATGAACGTGCCGCTCGGGGTCATGTAGGGGATCATGCCCAAATAGACCTCCTGCACGCGGGCCTCTTCGAAACCCTCGTGCTCCTCGTCGTTGCATTTAAGCTGCAACTTGGCTT
>Ga0310696_10000278_pt1 | contig 87134 bp, 77 predicted proteins | sample AusTroGonzalo_MG_4_FD_203885 | JGI IMG/M metagenome (GOLD analysis project Ga0310696, IMG submission 203885) | Bovine rumen microbial communities from tropical cattle in Woodstock, Queensland, Australia - Gonzalo_02 (v2) (version 2) | ecosystem: Host-associated > Mammals > Digestive system >...
ATATCTTCAGCTCCGCGGATATTGTTATCTTTGTAAATTTTACCGCACGGCAGTTCTTCCTGATATTGCACGGGTTCGGATATGCGTGCGCGTCTTCCAATGTCTCCGGTACCGTCTCCGAAGCGTTCACTATGCCGTCGCTTATGGTATAGTCCCCTCCGTGCAGGAATGTTCCGCCACTGTATACAGATGCTCCCGTTACCGCGTACCCGCCACTTCCAAGCGAGTCCCTCATGCTGAAAAACACAGACGTAAATCCCGCCACGCTCAGACTGTCAGCGGCATAAGAACATACACCTGACATCAGAATCAGGCCTGATATTAAAACTGACAGTACGAAAATCTTTAGCGCACGCATATATCTAATATATAAAAAAAAAAGAAGATATGCAAAAATAGCATTTCAGGAAAATACCTGCATAATTTTTCAATCAGACACAGGCTGGTCAGACAAAAAAACAACATCTGCAGGGATATGTAAACCAATACAGAAAAGAAATACCGCCGCAGGAATAACCTGCGGCGGACAATAATTTCTGAAAGTTAATGATGTCAGGCTGTCTGTACGGTATCTCCGGTCTTTTTCCCTGAATCGGAAAGATAGCGGCGGAAAACAATAAGCAGCACTGGAGATATACAGGCTATAAGCGCATATATCAGCCACATTTCCGAACTTCCGGAGGCCTTATCCACCATTGACGCCTCTTTGGGAATGAAATGGGCAAGCATACTGCCGGAATAAAGACCAGTTGTGAATTTGGCAAGGAACCATGGCAGATTCGCAAGCCCCATATACGCCCCAACCCTTCCGGCCGGAGCGATTCCCGCTACATATTCCAGAAAGCGTGAGGACCACACAGCCTCTCCGAGCGAGAACAGCAGTATGTAGGTTATAAGAGACCCCAGATGTGGACCAGGCACAAGAATAAATGTTGTAAGTGCGGAGAGCGTTGTACCCGCTATCATCATGGTAATAACATTCACACGGCGTGTAAAAGCCGCTATTAGTGGGACAAAAATAACGATAATCAGCGGATTGAGCGCTGCGAACCATTCATATTTTGCGCCGACTTCAGCCGGGAAGCAGCGCATTATGTAATCAGGTATCGTAAGCCACTGATGAGCAAACAGTGTACGCACTGGCAGCAGGGCAAAGATGAAAAAGAAAAAACGGCCATCAAATATCATCATGCTTCTGATCTTTTCGGACAGTGTCTTCGGACCGTTGTCCTCCTCTGCTGCTGTTTCTTTCACCTGCCGGTCCGTTTCCTCAACTTTCTTTGTGAAGAAGCAGATATGAACAAGCAGCATTATTGCTGTTGCAGCTATACATACCCAGAAAACCCCGTCAAAATCCCATCCAAGTCCATGTATCGGTTTTCCGCCTATTTTTATAAATTCGCCATTTGTCCGTATGAAAGGCGAAATGAAACTTTCGGACATTATACCCAGATTCATAATAGCGTACAGAAAACTGTAGCTCATGGTTGCTGTACGCTCGTCAGTATACTCCTTAACTCCGGCATACAGTGCAGGCTGTATAACGCCTTCTGCAAAAGCTATAGCGACTATAGCCAGCCAGCATAACAGATATGCCGGCTGCAGCCATGAATCACCGGTTGATGGAATATACGATGTACAGTTGAGCAGAAGTCTGCCGCCAAAAAGCAGTGCAAGACAGAATGTAAGTGCTTTCCTGACTCCTAATTTATCAGAAACAAACCCGCCACCAAACATGAACAATGTTACAAGCCCTGTAAGCAGTGATACAGTCCAGCCGGAAAGACTGTCAGGCATTCCAAGTTTGGTGCCGAGAAAAAGCGTCATCAGGTTAAGCATTCCGAAATAGGCAATGCCGTCACCAAAATTGACAACATTGACAAGCCAGAATCCTCTTGAAGCCTTAAACAGCAGTTTCAGAACATCTTTAAGAGGCAGCTGTTCTTCTTCTTTTTTATCTTCCATAACAAACTCCGGGACCTGCCTTTTTTACAACACGACAGGCAGAAATTCAGAAATATAAAACTACAGACAGAAACATCTGATGCCGGCAGGATATAAGCCTCCCTGCAGGTCTGCAGTCTTATTCAGTAAATGATATAATTTTTATGTAATGAACGGAACACATAAAAAGAAAATACTTGTAATCCGCATGTCTTCGCTCGGAGATATTATACTTACGTCTCCCGTTGTGAAAAGTATAAGAAAGGCACTGCCGGATGCCGAAATAGATTTTCTTGTAAAACCGCAGTTCGCCGGAGCAGTGAAAGGTAATCCATATATAGACAAGGTCATTCCGTTCTCGGGACTTTTCGCCACGGTAAACGCCATCAATGCGGCAGACTATGACTATATATTAGATCTTCACGATGTTCTTAGAAGCAGACTTGTATGCGCTCTTTCCAAAGCAGGGAAAATAATACGATATAAAAAATCATCTCTTGCAAGAAACTTTTTTGTAAAAATGAGAATTCCAAGCCCCTCCCTGGAAAAGCATACGGTAGAGAAGTACCTTGACACACTTAAAGAAATAGGTATTCCCGCATCTGACTGCGGACCTGAACCGGAAGACTGGAATTATGCTTCTGCAGAGCTTGCCCAGGCGCCGGAAAACATTCTACTGCTGCAGACAGCCTTTCTGGGCGACTGCGTACTTACGCTGCCACTTTTAAAAAAAACAAGGGAAACATTTCCACGTGCCAGGATAACAGTTGTAACAAGACCGGAAACCGTTCAGATTTTTTCTTCAGCCGGGCTTGACAATGTAGATTTCATAGAGGACAGAAAGAAAACGGCAAAATCGAAATTAGCCGAAACAAAACGGATAATTTCCGAAATTGCGGCCAGAAAATATGATGCAGCAATTATTCCTCACCGCTCTATACGTAGCGCATTTATTGCATGGAAAGCCGGAGTCCCGGTAAGAATAGGTTTCTCAAACAGCGCAGGAAGATTTCTGCTTACACATAAGATTCCATTTTCATGGCTTATGCATGATGTGGAAAGGAATCTCTCCCTGCTTTCTCCACTTACTAAAAATCTCCGTACCGGTTTTCCAGGGCTAAAACCTGATGCAACTGCATCTTCTGCTATTTCAGCTGCCAGAGGCCTTACATGCGGAATAAATCCCGGATCAGCATGGCCAACAAAACGCTGGCCCGCCGAAAACTGGGCTGCACTCATACGCCGTCTTTCCGCAGAAACAGGCTCGAAAGTTCTTATAACAGGTGGGCCCGGAGAAAAAGAATGGAACAGAAATATTGAAAAAGCCGCCGGTACTGAAAACTGCGTGAACCTTACCGGAGAAACAACAATGCCGGAACTTATGGAGGCAATACGTGGCCTTAAAGTATTCATCTCCAATGATTCAGGGCCCATGCACATTGCCTGCGCACTCGGAGTGCCAACGGTAGGAATATTCGGGCCAACCACAAAGGAATTAGGATTCTTTCCATACGGCAGAAACAATTCAGTTGTTCAGGTTCCTCTTTCCTGCCGTCCCTGTGCGCTGCACGGCTCAAAAAAATGTCCACGGGGGCATTTTCTCTGCATGAAACTCATAACCGTGGATATGGTTTTCAATGCCGCCATTGAGAAAATAAAAATTTCTGACAGTAAACCGTAAAATCAACAAGGAGACCGGTCTTTTATGTTTATTGTAGTATCTATTATTGTCGTAATTGCCGTAACCGTTCTGGCAAGCCTGCGCTTTCCCTGGTGGAGAAAAACAAAACAGGGACTGCGTGTTCTGTGCTATCACAAGGTAGGAGTTCCCCCGTCCCCGTGTCTTAAGGATCTGTGGGTAAGCACAGATAATTTCAGGAAACAGGTTAAATATCTTATTGACAATGGCTGGAAAACACTTACATTCAGTGAACTGCATGAGATTTATAAGAACAATGAACCACTGCCTGAAAAAGCCGTATTGATAACATTCGATGACGGCTACCAGAATAATTATACGGAGGCATATCCCGTTCTTAAGGAAGCAGGAGCAAAAGGAAATATCTTCCTTGTCTGGAACACTCTTGGAAAAGTTAATGAATGGCATAACCCGGCTTCTGAACCATGGGTAAATATGTGTACAATTGAACAGATAAAAGAAATGCAGGAAAGCGGGGTGTTTGACTTCGGAGGACACACACTGAATCATCCTCATCTCACGCAGATAGACCCGGAAGCAGCAGTAACAGAAATCACGGAATCAAAAAAGAAAACGGAAGAGGCCCTTGGCCGTGAACTCTGCGCTTTTGCCTACCCATATGGAGACGGTGCATACGATGACCGTGTGCGTGGAAACGTAATTGACGCCGGCTATACTTTTGATTTCAGTTTCAGGGAAGGAATCACTGCCTGGCCCTGGGACCGGGAAAAAAACACAATAGACCGCCTTTATATAAAAGGCAGCGATAATATATGGGATTTCGCTCTTCATCTGAAAAAAGGAGGAGCAAGAATAATATGATTGCGGCCTTTTCCGCCCTACTTTGATATAATATATCTTTGTATCCCGGAGTAATAATGACTCAGAAGCCAGAAACACCTGAAGAAAGAAGAAACAAGCTAAGGAAAAAATGGTACGGAAAAGCCATTCTTTTTTCCGCCTCCCTTCTTTATGGAGCAGGTGCAGCTCTTCGGGAGAAACTGTACAAATCCGGAAAACTGAAAACAGAAAAACTTGACATTCCAGTTATATGTGTAGGCAACCTGTCCACAGGTGGCACTGGCAAAACTCCCACAATAATCACTCTTTGCACAATGCTGCTGCAGGAAGGAATAAAACCGGCTGTGCTTACACGTGGCTACAACAGAAAGAAAAACCGCGATTCCGTAACAGTCATAGCTGAAGGAGACAATCCTCCCAAAGAGGAATGCGGGGACGAGCCGCTTATGATAGCAAGGGAACTTGGACACAGGGTCCCGGTTCTTATAAGTCCAAACAGATACGCTTCAGGAACTGTCGCAGCATTCCAGTATGGAGCCGATCTGGCGATAATGGATGACGGCTTTCAGCATTTTCAGCTGAAAAGGGATATAAATATAGTACTTGTAAATGCGGCACAGCCTTTCACAAAGGATCATCTGTTGCCTTATGGCAATCTGCGGGAGACTCCGAAAGGGCTTGAAAGGGCTACCGTAGTGCTGCTTACGCATTGTGAACTTGTTGAACGCAAAGAAATAGACAATCTGCGTGAAGCAGTACGCGAATACACATACGCACCTGTGCTGGAAAGTTCACATAAGCCAATGTCATTTTTAAAGGCGGATACTGAAGAAGATTATGACATAGGCTTTTTCAATGGACGCGATGCAGTGGCATTTTCAGGAATAGGAAATCCGGAATCATTTGAAGAAAACCTGACCCGGCTCGGAATAAATATCCGCCAGACATGGCGGTATCCTGATCATCACAATTATACGGAAGACGAACTTATGTCCGCCAGAAATGCCGCCGGTTCAGCTCCCATAATAACAACGTTCAAGGATTTTTCACGCTTTCCGGAAAACTGGAAAGAACTTATAGGAACTGATGTGTATCTGCTAAAAATAGCTCTTGACATGGATGATACTGACAGAAAGTCAATACTACGCCTGATGCTTACACTAAAAATAAAAAAATGAAGATTTTTTATAGCAGAAGAAACAATGGCAGACCAGCAGCATTTCTGGACCGTGATGGAACACTGAACAGAAACAGGCACGGAGAATATGTAACCAGGCCGGATCAGTTCAGCCTTTATGCATGTACCATAAAAGCGCTTAAAATGCTTACGGACAAAGGATATCAGATAATTGTTCTGTCAAATCATTCAGGAATAGGCCGCGGATATATGACACTTGAAACTGCAAAAGAAATAAACGGAATGCTGGCGGAACAGCTTGTTCAGGCCGGCGTAGCGCTTTCTGGCATATATATCTGTCCGCATCTTCCGTCTGCCGGATGCGTCTGCCGCAAACCTTCAGACGGACTGCTGAAAGAAGCCTTAAAAGATACCAGGGCAGATATGTCACGTTCATTTGTCGCAGGTGACAGCTCCGGAGATCTTAAACTTGCGGAAGCGGCCGGAATTCCCGGATTTCTTGTACTCACTGGCGCAGGACTGCGCACACTGAAAAAAAACAGCGGTGTCAGGAAATTCGGCACACTGCTGTCTCTGGCCAAAGCAATGCCATGCGTTAATTGAAGATTTATTATGAAGGATATTTTTATGAAATTATTTATAGTTTTATCTGCAGTTTTATTCTGTGGCACATATGCGCCGTCATATGCCGCCTCTTCCAAGACAGACGGAACAGCAACAGCACAGGACAGTAATGTGTCCACGGCAGCAAAGACGGACAAAAATACCGCCAAAAAAGAAGAGAAAAAGTCCACAACGGGAAATGCACTTCAGCCTTCAGAAAAAATATATACTGAACAAGGCCTTCTTCATCATCCATTCTTCGGAATGCCTGTATCAACCGGACCGGCAAAAACTGAATATTCCGCCCTTAAAAATGGCGAATATCTTGAATACGATGTATACCTTGGCCCCACACGCGTAGGATCCGCATGGCTGTTCTGCGATGGAATAGTACAGATAGGCACGCATACAGCCTACCATATACTTTCAGGAGTGAAATCATCTTCGTTCGTGGAAATGATTTATAAAGTGCACGACAGAAATGACAGCTGGTTTGATACCGAAACACTTAATTCATATGGATATTACAAAGAACTCAATGAAGGCCATTATTTCCGCAATGAATGGGCTGTTTTTGACAGCGAAAACCACCGCTATTTTGGAAAAAAATTAAACAGAAAAAGAGAACTTTCCTCATTCGAAGGTGTGCTTGAAATTCCCGTAAGCGATATTCTCTCGGCCATGTACAAAGTACGCGCCATGAAAATGAAAAAAGGCGACAAGATACTGATGGATGTGAACACGAAAAAGAACTGGAGCATGGAAGCCAGCGTGGTACGCACAGAAAAGATAGCTACAATTTTCGGCAAGAAAAAATGTATAGTCGGCGAGCCTAAAGTCGGGGAAGAAGGCATTTTCGTATCAAAAACCGGCAAGAGGCTGTTCGTATGGCTTACAGACGACGATGATCAGATTCCGGTTCTGCTGAAAGCAGAAACATTTTTTGGTTCAGTATCAGCAAAACTTACAAAACGCGAACTGCGTTATTCCCAGACCAACTGAACTACGCTGAATTAACAGCCAGGAAAACAAAAAAATTATGTCAGAAAAATGTCTTATAGTTATTCCGGCGCGCTACGGCTCACAGAGATTCCCCGGTAAGGTACTTGCCAGACTGGCAGGAAAACCCGTGATACAGCATGTATGGGAAGCTGCGGTTAAAACCGGCCTTGGCGCGGTCAAGGTGGCAACAGAAGATCAGCGCGTGTTTGATTTCCTGAAGTCCATAGGTGCAGATGCGGTTATGACAAGCCCGGAATGTAAATCCGGAACTGACCGGGTATACGAGGCAAGCCGTGGCACTGATGCTGATTACATAATAAACATACAGGGTGACGAGCCATTCATGACAGCAGAAACCCTGAAAAAAGCATTCAGCAGGCTGAAAAACTCACCAGACTGCCAGATAGGCACGGCCTGCATTAAGCTGGAAGGTGAAGACATAAACAATCCAAACTGCGTAAAAATAGCGATGAATGCTGAAGGCGGGGCGCTCTATTTTTCGCGTTGCCCGATTCCGTATCATCACCCTCTTTCGGAGATAGCGGGGACATTCCCGTATTATCTGCATTTGGGATTTTACATTTACCGCAGGGAAGCACTGGAAAAATTTGTATCTCTTCCCCCAAGTCCGCTTGAAAAGCTGGAACGCCTTGAGCAGCTGCGCGCCCTTGAAAACGGAATGAAAATATGTGTAGCCGAAGTGGAGCCGCTCGGTCCATCCATAGATACCCCAGAAGATCTGAAGGCAGCTGAGGAATATATTCTGAACAGAAAATAACGCAGGCTGTATATTTTAAGAGTTAAGAATACCGGTATTTATATTTTTTCTGTACAAGTAATTCCGGAATGTTATAATATTTATACAAAACAGGCTGATTCTATATAATATTCAGCCAATAAGACTGCATGGAGGAATACAATATGAAACTGATTAAAATTGTCTTATGTTCACTTATGGCGGCACTGCCCGCAACGGCAAACGCGGAAGACATACAGGATCCGTTTTACAGGCCACAGTCAGGGCATTTCTTAAGTGAAACCGGTTTTTCGTTTGCAAAAGCAAAGCTGGATTTTGGCGTATTAAAATTAAAACCGGAACAGAAAGTTTTATCGGAACAACTGACATATGGTATAACCAGCGGCCTGTTTGCTGAAGCAACATTTGCAAATTCATGGGTTGACCTTAAATCTGATATGTTTGAAAAATATGAAAGCAGATACTGGGATGCCGGACTTGCATACAGAATGGCACCTGCACAGAACACAGCGCTTACTATTGGCGCATATTACACAGAAAACAGGGACGAAGGCCAGGACAGGGAAAACACCGTAGAAGCCAAAGCCCTGCTTGAACTTATGAAAGACCAGACATTAAAGCCATTTGCCGCTGTAGCATATGAGCGCGACGCAGAATATTTCAGCAAAAGCCATGATAATTATAATTTTGAAGCCGGCTTGTGGGCAAAAGCAGATAAAATCAGTGTAAAGACAGCCGTATCTTATGTTTACAATCACCATGACACGGTTTCTTCAACTTATATTGATGTGGAAGCAGACTATGCACTTGCTGAAAATATAGCTGTAGGAGCAGGTTTCAGTTCACTGCTGCACGAACACAATACTTTGTTAACTTCACAGACAACATACGGCGCACAGCTTAAACTCGTATTCTGAATAAAAGCTGTTAACCATAAATGAAAAAACCGGGCTGCACCCGGTTTTTTCGTTTTATAATTTATATAATATATTTATATGTATTTTGAGCCTGTAAACACAGGCCGACAGGAATTTATTATGACCAGATATATTTTCGTCACAGGTGGCGTGGTAAGCTCACTCGGCAAAGGAATAACTGCGGCATCAATCGGCAGACTGCTGAAGGCTCATGGGCTTTCCGTCAACATAATCAAATGCGACCCGTATCTTAACGTGGACGCAGGCACTATGGCCCCTCTTCAGCATGGGGAGGTCTTTGTCACCAATGACGGTGCGGAAACCGATCTTGACCTGGGCTATTATGAACGCTTTATGAGCCTTGACACAACCCATGTGAACATAGTCACCACCGGGCAGATTTACCAGAGCGTAATAGCCCGTGAGCGTGCCGGAGGGTATCTGGGACAGACGGTACAGGTTGTACCGCATATCACGAATGAAATCAAAAGCCGTTTCCGCAAGGCCGGCGAAGGATATGACATCTGCATAATAGAAATCGGCGGTACGGTAGGCGACATTGAGAGCCTGCCATTCCTGGAAGCCGCAAGGCAGATGAGGCCGGACCGCACAAAGAATGACGTACTTTACCTGCATGTGACACTTGTGCCTTATCTGCATGCCTCTGACGAACTTAAAACCAAGCCCACACAGCATTCCGTAAACAAGCTGCGCGAAATAGGCATAGATCCCGACATAATAGCATGCCGCTGTGAAAAGCCTCTTGAACGTGAGATAAAGGACAAGATAGCCCTGTTCACCAGTGTTCCAAAAGAAGCGGTAATAGACGTGCCTGATGCCTCCTCAATTTACGACGTACCTTTCATGCTGAAAAGCCAGGGGCTTGATGACCAGATAATGATGCTGCTGCGTCTTAGGACTTCTTCCTGGAATTTTGACGAATGGACCGATTTCACAAGGAAACTTGATGCCTCGCTTGAAGCAGAACCTGTAAAAATAGCCATTGCGGGAAAATACACAAAGCTGAAAGATTCCTACAAATCCCTTGCAGAAGCACTTCAGCATGGCTGCACGGAAAACGGTGTAAAATTCCAGCCAGTATACGTAGACGTGGAAGAACCGGGTTTTGAAATCCATCTCTCAGATGTTCACGGAATGGTTGTGCCTGGAGGTTTCGGCGGAAGAGGAATAGAGGGCAAACTGGAAGCCGTAAGATATGCCAGGGAAAATAAAATACCGTTCCTCGGAATTTGCCTTGGAATGCAATGCTCCGTCATAGAATTTGCCCGCGACGTGCTTGGCCTTAAAAATGCCGCCTCCACGGAATTTGCACCGGAAACAGACGAGCCTGTCGTAGACATAATGGAAGAACAGAAAAAGATAACCGCGAAAGGCGGCACAATGCGTCTGGGAGCATGGAAATGCGATCTGAAGGACGGCTCACTCGCCAGAAAGATTTATGGAAAGCCGCAGATAATGGAACGCCACCGCCACCGCTACGAGTTCAATCCCAAATACATTCCTCTCGTGGAAAAAGAGGGAATGTCAGTTAGCGGAATGAATACGGAGGCCAATCTGCCGGAAATAGTGGAAATACCTGAGCATCCATGGTTCATAGGAGTGCAGTTCCACCCGGAATTCAATTCAAAACCACTCAGACCGCATCCGCTTTTTGTCAGCTTCATAAATGCGGCAAAACAAAGGAGAGACGGAAAATGAGCGGAACAACCAATCAGAAAACCGTAAAGGCCGGGAACACAGAGTTCTGCAATGATTCTCCGATAAAATATATAGCCGGGCCGTGCATAATTGAATCCGAGGAGGCATACAGGGAAGAGGCCGTTTTCCTCAAGAAAATGTTTGCGGAACTAAACACGCCATTCGTACTCAAAGCCTCGTATGACAAGGCAAACAGAACATCTTACAAGGGATTCCGTGGCATAGGACGTGAAAAATCGCTTAAATTCCTCAAAGCATTAAAGGAAGAATTAGGAATAACGCTTCTTACCGACGTACATGAGCCTTCCCAGGCTGCGGAAGCCGCAGCTGCTGCCGACATACTGCAGATACCGGCATTCCTATGCCGCCAGACAGATCTGCTTTATGCCTGCGCAGACACTGGACGGACAATAAACGTAAAAAAAGGTCAGTTCCTCGCTCCCTGGGAAATGGAAAACGTTATCGCCAAGCTGGAAAACAGGGGCTGCAAAAACATAATGATCACGGAAAGAGGAACATCTTTCGGATATGGAAACCTTGTTGTTGATATGCGCGGCCTGCAGATAATGAAGCAATCCGGCTATCCAGTGATATTTGACTGCACGCACTCCGTGCAGAAGCCCGGAGCATTGGGAACAGCCACCGGCGGAGACCGGAGATTTGTTCTCCCACTCGCAAAGGCTGCGGCAGCTCTTAAAATAGCCGGAATATTCTTTGAGACGCATCCAAATCCGGAAAAGGCTCTTTCGGACGGACCGAACTCGCTCCGTCTTTCCGACGCTAAGGAATTTGTACAGACCATAAACAAGATTGACGGCCTTGCCGCCACACTGACAGGAGAATTGCCATGAAATGCCCAACCTGCGGACAGGAAAATTCAATTCAGGCACATAACTGCCGCAAATGCAATGCGGATCTGACGCAGCCGCCGTCATGGTGGCCTAACTGGAAATGGCACATAAAGACCCTTTCCTGCATATACCTGATACTCATTGCCGGTTTTTTCATAATCAGTTTCATATTACACCGCCTCCCCCCTCCTTATGACCAGAGGGAAATTTCCCCAGAAATGACACCATGGCTCAATCACTGGAAAGAAAAGCCCCCTGTTCAGCAGGAAGTTCAGCAGAAAGAAGAAAGTCAGGAAAACATTACGGCTGGAACCATAAAACCAACAGAATCAGGGAAAAACAAATGAAAATGTCAGCAGACAGACAGGAAATACTTGAAAAAGCCAGAGGCTATATTAAAGACGAGGGCGAAGCCGTACTGCTTCAGGCCGTAAATATCGGAGACAGTTTTGTCAAAGCCGTGGAGACAATAATTTCACGCAAAGGCCGTCTGATAATAACCGGCGTAGGCAAATCCGGGCTCATAGGACGCAAGATAGCTGCAACAATGGCTTCAACAGGCACACCGGCTGAATTTATTCACCCGGTGGAAGCACTTCACGGCGATTTAGGCATGGTATCAGCCAATGACACGATACTGGCGCTTTCCTATTCCGGAGGAAGTGAGGAAACCAACAGAATTCTACCGCTTTTAAGACAGCAGGGCCTGCCGGTAATATCAATTACAAATCAGGAAGATTCCAGAATGGCCAGGCTTTCTGATATTGTTCTGCCACTTCATCTGGAAAAGGAAGCATGTCCGCTCAACATAGTTCCTACATCTTCCACAACAGCCACACTGGCTATAGGCGACGCACTGGCCCTGTCTCTTATGGAACTGAAAGGCTTCAGCAGAGACTGTTTTGCGAAATATCACCCAGGAGGCAATCTGGGAAAACTGCTTAACCTTAAAGTTGAGAACATAATGCACTCCGGCAGGGAAAACCCTCTGGTATCAGAGGATTCCACACTTAAAGCCGCACTCGAAGTGATGAGTGAGACCAAAGCAGGCGCTGTATCCGTAACCGGAAAAGACGGCAGGCTATCAGGCTTTTTTACTGATGGAGACCTGCGGCGCAGCATGTGCCGTGGTCTGCTTACGCACGGCCTTGATACGAAAATCTCCGAAGTAATGACGCACAATCCGATAACCGTAACACCGGAAACAGGCGCACTACAGGCAGCAGCGGTCATTTCGTCAAGGCATATAGACAATCTGCCTGTTATTGATTCAAAAACAGGCTGTCCTGTAGGTATAGTAGACGAAAAGGATCTGCTTAAAGAGGGTCTGCTTTGAAAAATATCATCCTTTTTTTTCTTGTGGGCTCTGTTATATTCATGGCGGCATGTGCGCCTGAACCTTCAAACTCTTATGGTGATGGTGAAAGTGAGATAAAAGGACTTTCCGTAGCAGATTCAATGTGGGGCAGACCTTCCTGGATCATAAAAGCGGAGTCATCAAAAGTAAAACCCGGCAATACCGCTGCTTCCTTCAGAAAACCAGTACTCACACTTTATGGCAAAAACGGCAAAGTTAATTCAATAATTACGGCAGATGAGGGCAAAGCTGACGGAGCTGCCGGTACCGGCGAATTGTCAGGTTCCGTTAAGGTTATATCGAAAGAAGAAAACATGACATTAAAAACATCAAGACTGTTTTATAATTCGAAAAAAAACAGAATCTGGTCAGACAGCAGGGTTGAGATTCAAAGAGGCAAGGCCGTTGTAACAGGCAGGAGTTTTGTGTCCAACCTTGATTTTTCTGAAATAGAAATAAAAAAGCAGGAAACAAGGATGCTCAACTGAAAATGAAAAAAACAATTGTTCTTGCAGCAGCATTCCTTTTTTCATCTGTTACTTTGTTCATATCGCAGCTTAACGCCGGCGAGAGCAAAGATCTTCTTATGGGTGCGGTTGTGAAAAGCGACAGGTGGAAGGTAAACAGAAAAAACAACACGGAAAATTTCAGTGGCAATGTATCATTCAAAAACCCTGATTATGACCTGAAAGCCGACAAAGCTGTGTATTTTCACAATGAAAAACGCTGGACACTTAAAGATTCCGTATATGCAAAAAGAAAACTGAAAAACAATTCGTCTATAGAAATATGGTGTGACAAAGGCATATATCTTGAAAAAAAAGAATATGCTGAGCTTTCAAAAGAAGAAGAACCTGTTAAAATGAAATTCACTTCCGCAGACGGTGTCATAGACGGAAAAGCTGATAATTTAAGTGCGGATAACAGAAAAGGACAGATGCTTTTCACAGGCAGTTTCTTCCTGACAACGGAAAACATAAAACTTTTCTCGGCGCAGGGAACTTATCTGAGAGACACTGATAATTTCTTTCTGCACGACACAGAGCCTTCAACAGAAGGAATGCCTCTTGCCGTGGGAAAAAGAGAAGGAAATAATTTCGCGCTACGGGCCGAAACAATGGATTTTTACAAGGAAACGCGGGATCTCAAATGCAAAAAACGCGTGACAGGCTGGGTAAAGGATATTCCTTATCTGGAAGACCTGACCCCTGCCGGGAGTCTTAAATGAAACTGGAAGCTGTACTGCTGGAAAAATACTTCGGGACACGTAAGGTAGTAAACGGAGTTTCACTTGATGTAAGCACTGGAGAGGTTGTAGGGCTTTTAGGCCATAACGGAGCGGGAAAAAGCACAACATTTCATATGATGGTTGGCTTTCTTGAACCCACAACAGGCAAGGTTCTTATTGACGGCAAGGATGTTTCAAAACTGCCAATGTACCTGCGGGCGAGAAACGGTATAGGTTATCTGGCACAGGAACCAACTGTTTTCAAGGATCTTACGGTTTCACAGAATCTTCAGGCCATACTGGAACGCACCGAAAAAGACACTGATAAAATGAACAAACGTATTTCCGCACTGCTTGAGGAATTCGGCCTGAGTCATCTGACGAAGCAGCCTGCGTGGTCGCTTTCCGGCGGAGAGAAGCGCCGTCTGGAAGTTGCGCGTGTTATGATAAACAATCCTCATATAATACTTCTGGATGAGCCTTTTGTAGGCATAGACCCAATAACAGTAAGCGAACTGAAAAAAATCATACTTATGCTAAAGGAAAAAGGTCTGGGAGTGCTTATAACCGACCATAACGCCCGTGAAACACTTTCCATGACAGACAGAGCCTATCTTATGAAAGCCGGTCAGATATTCGCTCAGGGCACGCCTGAAGAGGTAATAAACAACCCGGTGGCAAGGAAAGAGTATTTAGGAGAGGATTTCCATATCTGAATCAGCCACGGACCTGACAATAGGAAGATCCTGCTTTTTTATTAAATACAGAACAGCCTGTTTCTCTTCCGGGGAACAGGCTGTATTTTTTCTGAACAGATCAGGAAACAAGTAAGCTTAACCCTATGTAAAACTCTCCAGATGGGTATGCAGATGATGGGCCCTTATATGCTCCATAGCGGCTTCATGAGCCTCTTCCGCCTCTTTTGTCTTTCCGGTGAGATATAGCAGCTGTGCCTGCGAAAGCTTAACCAGAGCCTCACCGCGCGGTTCGGAACGGCCCTCAAACAGTCTGACAGCATTTTTGTAAAATTTATCAGCACTTTTGAAATCTCCGTTCTTCCTGCTTATCTCCCCCATTCCCCATTCAACGAATCCTAAATCAGCCCAGTCCTTAAGCCCGGAATACAGGGAATGGGCACGCTCGTACCCCTCCCAGGCATCCTGCAGCCTTCCCATCTGACGCAGGACATTAGAAGTTCCACATTCAGCATAGGCTTTTGCGAAATTGTCATCTGTTTTTGCAAATATTTTTTTCGCTTTAAGATAACTTTCCAGCGCACGTCCCATAAACCCGGCCACACGCAGTATTCCGCCGAGACCGAACAACGCATATCCTGCCGCCTCCCTGTCTTTGTTTCTATCTGCATATTCAAGCGATTTCTCAAAAATCCTGATGCCTTCCTTATACCGTCCCTGAAGCCGGTAAAGCCCGCCAAGGGACCAGCATACAAAAGAAACCCCTGACGCATCACCATTCTTCATGTATCTTCTCATCAGATTTTTAAAAATCCTTTCAGCTTCATCGAGATCACCAGAAAGCCTTAGGGCAAGCGCTCTCTCCAGAAGAGCGTCATTCTTTTTCATATCAAGCGAAGCCGCAAGAGCGCAGGCACCAACACTCGCCGCAGTAGTTTCCTCCTCGCGCCCAAGTGCGCGTGAGCATTTGGCCGTACCTAAAAGTATATCAAGCAGCAGTTCATCTTCCCCGCAGCATTCCTGTGCGGCAGTATAATCCTTAAGGGCTTCCTCAAAAAAACCAAGCCCCCTTTCAGCCTCCGCACGGAAAAAAAGCAGACAGGCTTTTTCAGCTTCTGAAACATCAATGCTGTCAATCATCTTCAGGGCTTCTGTAAATTTTCCTTCGTCAAGCAGTTGTTCTATTATATCCATAAATCACCTTGAATCAATTAATACCGCATACAGTTCAGGCGCCAGTAGAAGGCGGTTTCGGCAGAAGACTGTGAATCTTTGCCAGAAGTTCATCAAGACTGTACGGTTTTTTCATAAAATGCCTCGCTCCGGCTGCGCGCAGCTTGTTCATGCTGTCACGCGTATCCAGCGTTGAAAGCACCAGCACAGGTATGTGACGTGTAAGATTGTCCGTCATCAGCCTTGAGCATACATCATACCCGCTCATTTTTGGCAGGAGCAGGTCCAGAAGGACAAGATCCGGCTTTTCCCTCCTCGCGGCCAACAGGCCTGCAACACCATCAAAAGCCTGCAGAACCGTTATTCCCTCATGTTCAAGAACCTCTTTCAGCACACCTGACATATTTTTGCTGTCTTCAACTATTAAAATTTTCATAATATCACAGATACCTCAGTTTTTTCTGTCTGATTCTTCTTTCCCGTCTGAACGCATTACATGTGACATGGTATATTTCTCCGGACTTTTCTCTGCTGCAGATGAACACATCATTACCCCGGAAGCAGACATTTCCCCAGCCGGAACAGCGGAACTTAAATTTTTAGCAGTTACGGAGGATTTAAGCAGCCAGTATACAAAAATGCTTATAACACCCGGAACAATATAGTAAAAAATACGGAATATAAGACTGGCGGTAATAGCGGAAGCCGTATCAATTCCCATACGTGAGAAAGAGGCCGTCATGGCTGCTTCCATAGCCCCCAGGCCGCCTGGAAGAATAGGAATCACTGTCATTATCATTCCCACTGCAAAACCTATTATAAGCGAGGAAATGGACATTGAAACACCAACGGCCCTGAAAGCATAATACAGCACCAGCATATTGCATATCCAGTCCGCGAAGACATAAATAACAAGGCGTGGAAGATATTCCGTGCGCGCATGAACCATGGCTATTCCGTTATCAAGCTGTTCCTCAAAAATCTTGAACTTCTCATAAGGTATAAAACGGCGCCGGGAAAAAAAGTAAACAAAGATATTTACAAGCATGTATATTTTACGGCACCATCTGAAACGAAGCCTGTCATTAAAGAAAAGTACAGTCAGTACAGATGCGAATGAAAGAACGGCAGCCACACCCAGAACCGACTCCCAGAATGAACGTCCGAATGAAGGTGCCTGAATGAACTGCAGCAGTGAACCTCCGGCTACTATGGCCGCAAGGGAAACATAAATAAGCACGGTTATTACCACAGAAGACGTAACACATGAGCCGTAAGGCACACCGTATCTGCCAAGATAAAATACTCTCGTAGCAAAGCCGCTGACCCCGGCGGATGACACAAAATAATTTATAACAGTTGAAACAAGCGTTATTGCGGCTGTAGGAATAAAATTCACCCTGTTCTTAAGCAGACGCAGGACATCCCAAAGCATAAGGGACATGAATATATAACTTCCTGCCGCACATGCAAGAGATACAGCCAGCCATACAGGCTGTGAATTGCGAAGCACCTCAACCATACTGTCATAATTAGGATAAATCAGCCATACCAGTATTGCGGAAGCAAGTATTACCGGTATTATGACAGAAAGCTGTTTTCGCAGTGACTTGAACATAATTGCTAAAATATACATATATTTTATTTTATTTACAGCCTGTTTTAAAAGCCGTAAAACATACAGAAAGCACTGTGGCAGCGCAGCGAGGCTGATTTTCTGCAGGCATTAAAGAAGCACAATATGGATAAAATCATTATTTCCGGGGCCCGGTCCCATAATCTGAAAAATATAAGTCTGGAAATACCAAAAAACAAACTGGTTGTAATAACAGGACTTTCAGGTTCAGGCAAATCCAGTCTGGCCTTTGACACAATTTACGCTGAAGGACAGCGGCGCTATGTTGAATCACTTTCCGCCTATGCGAGACAGTTTCTTGAGCAGACAGACAAGCCAGATGTCGATTCAATAGACGGACTTTCACCGGCCATAGCCATACAGCAGCACGCTCTTTCAAAAAATCCACGCTCAACTGCTGGTACTGTAACAGAAATCTACGATTATCTCCGTCTGCTTTTCGCAAAAACAGGAAAACCGGTATGCCCGTATTGCAGGATCCCTATCCAGGCGCGGACACAGCAGGCCATAACAAAAGAAATAATAAAAAAATACTCTGGCAGACGTGTGACAGTATACTCACCCATGTTCCGGGGCAGACAGGGAACATATGAAGAAATTTTCAGCAGGCTGAAAAAAAGCGGTTTCGTTAAAATACGTGTTGACGGCAAAATGTATCAGCTGGATAACCCGCCTGTGCTGAGAAGATATGTAAAGCATGATCTGGATCTTTTCATAGACGAATTCACTGTAAAAGAGGACAATCTTGAAAGACTTACTGAAGCGGCAGAACTTGCGATGAAACACGCGAAAGGTCTTATGACTGTTACCTGCGGTGATGAAGAGGAGATTTTCAGTGAGAACAATGCCTGTCCTCAATGCGGGACAAGTTTTCCCGAGCTTGAACCACGTCTTTTCTCTTTCAATTCCCCCCACGGCGCCTGTCCGGAATGTACAGGGCTCGGAATAAAGATAGAAATAAATCCTGAACTGATAGTACCTGATGAAAACCTTTCCGTAAGAGAAGGCGCCATAGCAGCATGGTCAAATCCTGTTACAACCAGAACACACCGCTGGAAAGGAGCATGGGCCGGATATTACGGAGACATGATAGCAAGGGCCGCTGACGAAAACGGCATAGACCTTGATACTCCATGGAAGAATCTTCCAGAAAAACATAAAGAAATTCTGCTTTACGGCGGAGGTGATTTTGAAGGTGTCATAACAAATTTAAGCCGCCGTCACCGTGAAAGTGAATCGGATTATGTAAAAGAAGAGATATATTCACGTTTCATGCATGAAACCACCTGTCCGGTATGCAAAGGACTGAGACTCAAACCGGAAGCCCTGAGCGTTTATGTAAACGGCAAAAACATAGCAGATGTAACAGCACTGTCCATAGAACAGGCTCAGAAGTTTATAACAGAACTTAAAATGGACAGCAGGGATGCGGCCATTTCAAAACAGATTATCAAGGAAATTTATTCCAGGCTTTCATTTCTGAACAATGTTGGTCTCGGATATATTTCCCTCGACAGGCCTTCGGAAACATTATCCGGTGGGGAAGCACAGCGCATACAGCTGGCAACGCAGATAGGTTCCGGACTTACAGGCGTGCTCTATGTTCTTGACGAACCTACTGTAGGCCTTCACCAGCGCGACAATAACCGTCTTTTGGGCACACTGAAATCCCTGCGCGACATAGGGAACACCCTTATAGTGGTTGAACATGACGAGGAAGTAATACGCGGAGCAGACCATATAGTAGATCTGGGTCCTGAGGCCGGAATAAACGGCGGAAGGATAATGGCCCAGGGCACGCCACTGGACATAATGAAAAATCCTGATTCAGTAACAGGGCCTTACCTCAAAGCCTCAAAAAAAATAACATATGCAGGCAGAAAACCAGGAGACAAATGGCTTGAGTTCAAAGGCTGCTCACATTTCAACCTCAGGAATATTGATGTCAGGATACCACTCGGTATAATGACAGGCATATGTGGAGTGTCAGGTTCAGGAAAATCCACGCTGATGTATGAAATAATTTACAAGGCGCTTGCCAAAAAATTAAACAATTCAAAAGAGATACCAGGAAAATACAGACAGCTGCACGGTGTGGAGAACATAGACAAAGTAATAATCGTTGACCAGTCCCCCATAGGACGCACGCCAAGGTCAAATCCGGCCACTTACAGTGGTGTCTTTGATCATATACGCAGACTGTTCGCAGAACTGCCTGAATCGCGCCGCAGGGCCTTTGGACCAGGCAGATTCTCATTCAACCTGAAAGGTGGCCGCTGCGAAGCCTGTCAGGGCGACGGGGTACTAAAAATATCCATGCAGTTTCTGCCTGATGTTTATGTCAGATGTCCGGAATGTGGCGGACACCGTTTCAATGAGGACACGCTTACAGTAAGATTCAAGGGAAAAAGCATATCCGACATACTTGAGTCTTCAATAGAGGAAAATCTTGATACATTCAGGGATATTCCAAAAATATCAAGAATACTTGAGACCATGACGGATGTCGGTCTTGGATACCTGAAACTTGGTCAGAGTTCTGACACTCTTTCCGGAGGAGAAGCACAAAGGCTTAAATTAGCGGAGCAGCTTGCCCGCAAGGCCACCGGCAGAACGCTTTATATTCTTGATGAACCAACTACCGGCCTGCATTTCGCTGATGTTGAAAAACTGATACAGATTATGCACCGTCTTACAGAATCCGGCAATTCTGTACTTGTGATAGAACATAATACAGGAGTGCTTGCCTCATGCGATTATCTTATTGAACTCGGGCCGGAAGGTGGAGAAAGCGGTGGCAGACTCATATACTCAGGGCCGGCAAAAGGCATACTTAAGGCAAAGCATTCAGTAACATCAGAGTTTCTGCGGGATTATTTTTAAGATTTAATTTAGCACAATACGCAGGTCCAGCCTTTATTTCAGTATGCTGTTTTCTATTTAAGTGAAGAATATGTACATAAAAAGCGAAGAACCCCGGCATTCCGGAGTTCTTCGCTTAACAATCTTTTTCAGCTAAAATATCTTATCTTAGCATTATTTCTCTATCAACCTCTGTTCTGGTAATAGGCAATCTGCCTGTACTGCCACCACTTACAACCGTACGGCCAGTTGAGCCTCCAGTTGTTCTGCCTGTGCTGCTACCGGTGGTTCCTCTGTCAAAACCGCCTGTGATAGTACGTTCTGCAAAGTCTGTACGTGAAATTCTGTCATAGATAGTTCTTCCACCAAAATCTATTACAAAACGGTCATTGCCGGTGAAATTGAAATTAGCTGAATTACCACCGGAGGTATTTGAACTTCCCCCGGACGCAAATGAACTGTCCTTGGTCTTTCCATCCTTGCTGAGCGCTATTGTATAAGCATTACTGTTGCCGGCATTTGAGCAGGACAAATTATATGAAAAAGCATTCGGTGAGCCATCTGATGAAGCACTCCGGCATGGCAATGAACCATTATCCGGGTCCATGCTTGCGAGATAAGTTCCCATTTCTCCCGCTCCGTCAAGAACAGCCGCAGAACCTTCGTACGAACCAGAACTGGCAGCATATCTGCCTATAGTCCATTTAGTCAACGAGACCGCGACATAAGCCAGGACAATACATATAACAAGAGTCTGCAGTAAAACCGATCCTTTTCTTTTCATCATAATTAAAGTTTAGCAGATAAAATGTTTTTTTTCAAGTGTTGTTCAACGATGAAAACCAGGTTTTGAATTTTTTTTGAAAAAATCAGGTCTGAATCCGGAGACGGGGCCTGTTTTCATTCTTCTTTCTTCTGCACGGCCTGTACCGAAATCAGAAAACATATCATCACCTGACGCCCTGCCACTTTTCTTAGCTATCCAGGCAACAAGATTTTTCCTGAAATCCGGTATTCCCTGGAAACGGTAAACAGACCACAGCAGATTGACCACATTTTCCCCAGCTCTTATTCTGGCGCAGAAATCCTTGAAAGCAAGTTTGTTCCCTGAACTCCGCAGAAAGGAGACTATTGTATATGACTGCAGATACCAGTAAGAAATAAGGTCATCAGAAACAGAGGAAAGATCAGAATAGAAAAAACCAGGCAGCTCAAAAAATTTGTCTTCCGGATAATTCTGAAGAGCAATCTCCCATTCGCTTTTATTACCATAAACAAGGCTTTCCATGGAAACAGCAAGTCCTTCATCAAGCCACAAAGGTGGTTTTGTTCCCGTTATTTCGGAAAAAAAACTCCTGAAATAAACATGCGTAAGCTCGTGAGTACATACAGCCCTGAGTTTAACCGGATCCCCGATAGGATATAAAACCACAGTTTTCATAGACGGGAACGCTATACCCTGTGACCATTTATCCGGATGAAATTCACCCTGCAGATACGCCTCATGCGATGCGTACAGATATATTTTGGCCGGCTCCGTACCTATCCAGTTAGGAAAAACATCTACCGTAAGCCTCATTCTCGCATAAATATTCTCAAGCTGCATGGAAAGATTTGCAGCAAGGCCACCAGCCCCTTTCTCATAGTATATTTTAAAATGAGGAAGCGTTTTAAGCTGCCAGTCTGTCTGTGGTTTCTCTTCTTTTTCCTCCAATGGATTGAAATTTTTAAGATGAACAGTTTTTTTTCTGCTGTAACTGTCTTTTTTATACGGGGACTGCTCCTGTGGCTGCATATAATCTGTTTCCTGCTCCATAGGTTCAAGATCTTTCAAACTAGTCTTTTTTTTCTGAACAAGAGGGTCAGGTATGCGTGTTTTCACTTCTCCTTCACGCATAGGGACTATACTCTTTAATGATTTTCCGTTTTTTTTAGGTTTATATTCTGCAGCGTATGGTTCTTCCGGTTCGGGTTCAGCCATTAATTTTTTAAAAGCGGACGTAGAAGTACTCTGTTTTACAGGAACCCCGGAAATGGAGCCGTCCACAGGCATAATGTTATCCGTCCCGGATAAGGAATCAGTAGATTCCTTTATTCCGGCTTCACCGGCTTCTTCACTGTTCTCTGGCAGAGGGATAACAGACTGAAGTTTTATCGTTTGTGCTGAAAATAAAAATACCGCCACGGCAAGCAGCGGAATTTTTATAAAAAAACTATTTTTATGCAACTATAACTCCCGTACTCAGTCAACAACTATTGTATATGTATATTTTGATGTATTTCCACTTGATGTACAGCTTACACTGTACTGTGCTCCTTCAGTTGTTGTACCGCTACCCACATTAGTCAGACAATTAGTGGTGCTGTTCTGTATGGAAGCATATGAAAAATCATGGTTTACCACCTTAAACTGTGCACCGTTGACTGCGGAATCATTAAAATTCCTTGCCGCAGAAGAATATCGGGCAAAAACCCATCTGGTAATACTGACGGCAATAAAAGAAAGTACGACACACATTACAAGTGTCTGCAACAGTACCGAGCCTTTCCTTTTTACAATGTTTATCATAACGTCTCCCGTTTTATCGCGGCTGAAGAACAGAGAAATATGATTCCAGAGTATAATCAACCGGATTCTGAGTAACATTCTCTGAACCGTCAATATTCCACCTGGTATTTAAATAAACATTGACAGTATGCTTTGGATGTACAAGTCTGGTATGAGAAGTATTATTTGTTCTGGGAAGCATCCCCGCCGTAGTAGTTAAGGTTGTAGGCTGTTTTACCCGTGAAAAAACAGGAATTGCAGTGTTGATATGAGTAGCAAGAAGCATCCTGTTATTTCCAGTGCTGCCACACGCGTTTCCAGATCCGGAACGACCTATGGAGTATGAACTGGTATTTGGACAACCATTACAGGTAGATACATTTCCTGAATAATACCACAGTTTTCCTACCTGTTTTACAGCATCTGTTGTCTGCACACAGAATCTGTACCATTTTGGCGTAGGACCGTAATACGGCGACCCGGTAGGGACCAGTGGGCAGCATGGACTGCTTGTACCTGATTCCACATTCGACATAACCACAAGATCATTACCTGAACCACCTGACACTGGTGTCACCACGCTCGTAGCCTGAGCCATGACACTACCTATGGCGCGCATACTTGTAGATATATCAGCCTTCAGTTTATCAGACCTGAAATTCTGAAGAACATTTCTATTGGCTGCATAATATACGCTTATCATAGAAAGTCCCACAAATGAGAAAATCATTGTTGAAACCAGTACTTCCATTAATGTAAAACCAGCATGCCGTTTTATATACATAATATCACTCCGGGATAGAAAGATTAAAAACAACATTCCGGCATTCAAGCGCATCTATATCGGAACTGCTGTTGCAGTTTGCCCGGGACACATCATAGTACAAAGTCGCCCCGTTAAATTGCGGCATATTTTCAAGCATAAAATTCATGTAATGTCTTCCGGTTGAAAGAGCCCAAACACTCTCCCCATAAATATTCTGATTTGGAAGGAATGTAGAAGCATATGAGGTATCATATGCAGCAACGCTTACATAGGGCTTGAGATATTCCTGTGCGGCCCTGAACACTATAGCAGCTGATTCTCTGTTATCCGCCTTCGCATGTGAATATTTTGTGGAAAGAATGACAGAGAAAATACCTGTAGCGGTTACAGCTGATATAAGAACAGCAACAGTAACTTCAATAAGACTTTGGCCTTTTCTTTTCTTCATAAGCTCTCCATTTTTCTGTTAAAAGGAATAATCAGCGTGTGCAGTCAGGAATATTTCCACTATATCCTTTCGTGCAAACATTATCTTGAACATAATAAAATGGTTGCGCATTCCAGGGAATTCTTCCACCCAAATACTCCATACACGCACTTATTTTTGATCCAGATACACCAGCCTTTCCGGCAGTACAGTGACCTCCAGAGAACCCCCCCGTACCGTAATAAACCCGTGCTTCTGATCTATTGGACGGTCCCCATTTCTGATTAGCTATATAATTCTTACTAACAAGATATGGAGTAGTACCATCCTGATATTTTTCTTCCTTACATATAGTTTTATTAGTAGGATTATCCATCCAGCACATAGTCTGCGATGCGCCTATCATCATCATTGTCCCGAATCCGTCAGTAACACGGGATGTAGCTACAGTCTTAAAATACTGCGGAGTTCCAACACTCGCAAGTATTCCCATGATAAGAACAACTATCATAAGTTCCATAAGGGTAAAACCGGTTCTTTTTATCATATAAATATCTCTCCTTAAAAAAGAATCATATATTAGGACAGTAATCTCTCCCTACCTCTTTTTTACATTCTCCTTCAGATGCGTAAAAAGCAGGACTGCCAGTAGTACGTACGGAAGTGCACGATTCCATCGGGATATCTGAATGTGAAATAGTCCTTTTATTTGTAGGACAGGAACTTGAAGTTGCAGCACCAAAACTGTAGTATGCATTGTTCCAGTCCATATTTGGATAATAACCATCTTTCACAAGATAATGATTTGAGCTCAGTACTTCCGCTTTACAATATCCATCCTGGTCCGTTATATTGTTCAGACGGCATCTTTTCTGGGCTGTAGAAAGCTGAATCATAACACCTATAGCATCTGTTCCCCTGTTAAGCTCCATGGTTTTCTGCATTGACGGAACAGCTGCAGCTGATATTATGCCTACAATCAGCACAACAACCATCAATTCTATAAGGGTAAATGCCTTTCTCTGCCTCATCACAGCTCCTTTACATACTTCCGCCGTCCATTGACGACATTTTGAATATTGGAATAAAAATACTCATTACAAGTACACCTACAATACCACCCATACCTACAAGCAGAATAGGGTCAATCATAGCCGTAAAACGGGCAATAAACTGATTGATCTGCTGTTTATAGAAGGATGACAGAACAACAATAATATCAGGCAGTTTACCTGATTCCTCGCCCATCCACATCATCTGTGTTACCATTCCAGGGAAAATTCCTGTTTTCTTGAAAGAATCAGAAATGGAACGGCCTCCGGCAATATCAGCCTTAGCCGCTTTAAGTGCATTCTGGAAAACAAGATTCTTTGAGAACATATTCTCAAGAACTGCCACTGCATTAAGAATACTCACACCGCTACGCAGCAGTGTTGACATTGTGGTAAGCATCTGTTCAAGATTCATATTCTTCATCAGCGGGCCGACAAGCGGCAGAGAGAACATGAATTTATTCCAGTTAAGACGTCCTGCTGGTGTACTTATATATGCTTTAAGTCCCCATATAATACCAGCCAGAACAAGGAGAGTAATAAGTGCGTAATGTGTCAGAAGATTTGAAAAAGCCATAACCACTTTTGTTATGGTAGGCAGCTCCATATGGAAGTCTTCAAATATTTTGGCAAAAGTCGGAACGATAAACAGCATGAAGTAGATAAGAACACCACCGGCACCCAGAGCCATGACACTGGGGTAAGCAAGTGCTGAAATGATCTTTCCCTTCAGCTCCTCCTGTGAACGCACATAGTCAGTAATCTGTCGTAGAACTGTAGCAAGCTGACCGGAAACCTCTCCGGCATGAACAAGAGAGCACCATATCTCATTAAAAACTTTAGGATGTTTTTCCAGAGCCTTGTGCAGAGTTCCACCAGCAGATACCTCTTTATATACCATACCGAGACATATCTGCATATTCTTGTTTTCGGCATGCTCGCTCAGCAGGCCAAGAGCACGGACAAGCGGAATACCGCCCGCGACCAGTGTTGAAAGCTGCTCGCCGAAGAATACCATATCCGAGCCAGGGACTTTGCCATAGGCCTGTTTTTTACCTCCAATGACTATACTGCTGCCCTTTTCTTCATCTGCCTGTATAGACAGAATAAAGAAACCCTTGGACTGAAGGGCGGATACTGCTCCGTCTTCGTCATCGGCATTAATGGAACCAGTGGTAACGGTTCCCGAACTGTCCTGTACGGTATAAGAGAATCTGGCCATAAATCACCTTTTTATTTATTAATAGTATAGCATACTTTTTGAAAAACTGCCTCAATTCCCGCTCACTTTTCTGTAACGGTTACCGAAAGCATTTCCTCAACAGTGGTAAGTCCCGCCATAACACGGCGCCAGCCACTCGCACGAAGATTCCATGCACCGCCTTTTGCGGCTTCAACAGCAAGTTTCTGAACATCTGCATCCTTATAGATGACTGATTTCATGGCTTCTGTATTGAAATAGATTTCGTATATTGCGCGACGCCCCTTGTACCCCATATTCATGCACTTGGGACATCCTACAGCTTTATAGAACACCAGCTTGTTAGGATCCGGAAGTGGATTCAGCATACACTCGTGATTAAACTGTTCTATAACCTCCGGAGAAGGCTTGTAAGGCTGTTTGCAGAATGGGCACAGCTGACGTACAAGACGCTGCGCAGCCATAACCAGAAGAGTGCTGGCCAGCAGGTACTTTTCAATACCCATATCCAGCAGACGGGGTACTGCTTCAAGGGCACTATTCGTGTGCAGTGTGGAAAGCACAAGGTGGCCTGTCATGGCTGCCTTCAGACATGCTTCTGCCGTTTCATTATCACGAACCTCTCCCACGAGTATGATGTCAGGATCCTGACGCAGGAAGGAACGTAGACCGGCAGCAAATGTAAGACCTATCTGCGCTTTTATCTGTACCTGGCTTATGCCTTCCATCTTAATTTCAACAGGGTCCTCCAGTGTCATAATATTGACTTCTGGAGATTTGATTGTGTTAAGGACTGCGTTAAGCGTTGTTGTTTTTCCTGAACCAGTAGGGCCTGTAAGGAACAGCAGACCATTCGGCGCGCGCGCTCCGGCAAGGAAGTCTGCCTTCTGTCTTGGTTCAAAACCCAGATTGTCAATCTTAAGTTCTACAGCACCTTTGTCCAGAATACGGAGAACCAGTTTTTCACCGAACACGGTGGGACATACGGAAACACGGGTTTCAATAATACGATTCTGGTATTTGATTGAAAAACTGCCGTCCTGTGGCAGACGCCGTTCTGAAATATCCAGTTTCGAAAGAATTTTAATACGCGAAATGATAGGATCAAGAAGTTCAAGCGGAGGAGGTGTGCGTTCATATAGCACACCGTCTATACGCAGACGCAGGGACACTTTTTCATCGAACCTCTCAAGGTGAATATCACTGGTACGCTCGGCAATAGCCTGTTTGATAATAGCGTTCACTAACTTTATCGACTGCGCGCCCTTCGAAGTTGCTGATATTACACGGTCAAGATCAAGTTTGCCATCAGGAGTGAGTCCATCATCGACATCATCTCCGCCACCTCCTGTCTTATCATCAACAATCTGATCAATAAGATTAGTCTGGCTGCTATAGAACGTGTCTATTGTCTTGAGAATCTGGTCTCTTGTTGATACAAAAAGCTGCAGTTCCATGCCACTGACGAGTTTTATGTTATCAGTAAGCATCATATTTGTAGGATCACAAACAGCTACAGCCATAACGCCATCTTCCATAAACAGCGGAACAACGGCGTTGTCGCGGCAGAACTGCTCGGTAAGGATTTTTTCAAGTCCCTGTCCTTTTTCAGGAGCAAGAACATGATTATCTATAGAGGCATACGGAATACCAAGCTGTTTTCCAAGAGCCTGTGCAAGCTTCACCTCACTAATAAATTTAAGTTTTACACATGCTTCGCCAATCAGACAGCCCTGCTGGTGCTGAAATTTAAGAGCTTTCTGAAGCTGGTCTTCAGTAATCCAGCCCTGCTGTATCATTATTTCGCCAAGTCTTTTTGCCATATTAATTCAGTCTTTATATTAACCTTGATATTTCAGAAAAACAGACGGGAACATCCTTTTCAATTCCCGTCTGTACATTACTGATACTATACAGATAGCCGATAATCAGTCTACAAGTATCGTCGGAGTGATGAAAATCACAAGATCTGTATTTGTCCGGGAGGAGCTGACACTTGTAAACAGCCAGCCGATTATCGGAATATAGCCCAGGAGTGGAACTTTGCGCACTGTTTTGCTCTCATTGGAGGAGAGCATTCCGCCTATGACTACAGTCTGTCCGTTTTTAACACGTACAAGCGTCTGAGCCTTGCGCTTTATTGGGTCATAAATGGTGGCTCCATTCGCTGCGATATTAGACGCAGACACATCTGAATATTCAGGGCTGACCTGCAGTGTGATATATCCTTCCTTGTTCACCTGAGGTGTAACATCAAGAATAAGACCTGTTTCTGCACGCTCCGTACTGGCATTGGTAGCAGTTTCTGTTGTTGAACTCTCAATACCTATAGCCGCATTTTTGGAAGTTTCAATACGGGCAGTTTTATTATTCATAGCTATGATCTTGGGTTTTCCAAGATAGCGGCCCTCTCCACGTGAAATAAGCGCCCGGAAAGTAGCCTGAAGCTGCTGCAGACTGAAAACCCCATACTGCATACCGGTTGCATCAAAGCTATATGACATGTCTCCACCACCCTGTGGCTCACCACTTCCGGAATATGTACCGAAAAATTTCTTCCACTGGTCCCCAGAAAAGAAACCTGGTCTAAGCAGATAGTTAGAAGTATGGGCACCACCCTGGAAATACGCCATTTCACCATGTGATCCTCCCCAGTCAATACCGAGTTCGTTAAGCCGCGAGGTATTAATCTCAACAATCTGTGCCTCAATCAGAATCTGTGGGGCCTTTTTATCAAGCTCTGCAATAATCTGTTCAATCTGCGGGAATGTTTCCGGGACATCAGTGATAATAATAGCATTCGAACGTGCATCCGTATTAATTGACCCATGACCGGTAAGAACACCCTTTATAACAGCAAGAATTGCTACAGAATCAGCAGAACCTCCGGAACCACTATCTCCACCTGATGAAGAATTTCCTCCCATAGATGCCCCGCCAGTATCATTGTTTCCGCCAGCGGCAGAGTTCATTGGAATAAGCGGTATATAGTTCAATGTATAAATCTTTGTCATCAGATTTGGAGCATCACTTGAACGTTTCTGAACAATAAAAGTATTGCTCCGCCCGATACGCTGATATGTTAGACCTTTTACACGCAGCAGCAGTTCAAGTGCTTCGCGGACAGTTGTCTGACGCAGAAACACCGTCATATTTTTGTTTTCAACACCGTCGGCAACAATAAAACTTACGCCTGACTGGGCAGAAATAACGTCAAGGAATGTTGTAAGAGGAGCTCCTTTCAGACGTATAGGGCCTATTTTTCTATCAAGAGGAGAAACAGTTTCAGCTCCTTCATACATCGGTGTTTCTCTCTGGGATTTTCCTCCAATCTGAACCGGTGTTCCCGGTGTTGAAGCCCTTGGCATGGAAGAACGCGACGATGCTGGTGCCGGATCCTCATCCAGCATCGGACCGCCTTCTTCTCCACCGCCTTGCAGATCCTGCATAAAGGGCTTGTTGGATTCCTGAGCAAACAGATATTCCAACGGGAAAAGCGTCTGCTCTGTTATCAGCAAACCGCACAATAAAAGTTTTATGAACTTCATATTCACTCCTTGCCTCTGTAGGTGTTTTTATTAAATCAGTTTTTCATAACCTTTTTCAAGGTTCTGCCTTTGTATTCTATTATTATATAATTTCCGCCAATTGTTTTCACTCTCGCGCCACCAGTCCGGTTTATAACGTCGCCTCTCATGTATGTCTCATTATTTATGATTACCATGTTACCCATAATACCCTGCAGTCTGAGTTTTTTGTTGATAACAGCAAGTGGATCGACTTTTTTCTTCGGCACTTTTGCCTCTGGATCATATTCATAACCTGCACTCTGCATCTTGGCAGCCATTTCGGCAGCAAGTTTGGCTTCTCTCTCGGCATCAATACGGGCCTGTTCTGCTTTTCTCAAATTATCATAATCTCTCGGAGACATCATAGGATTATGATTACGTTCCGGAGCATAATATGATTTATTTTTAGGCTTTTCAGCCTTTGTCTCTTCCTTAACTGCCTCACCATTAGCCGCAGACGTGCTTGCTGAAACTTCTGCCGGAGCGGACTGTGCCGCATTCTCTGAGGTACCGGCTGCTGTTGTAGTAGATGCAGTTACAGCACTATCCTGCGACGCATCTGCAGCCGGTACAGCTGTGTTTTCCTGTGCATATGCCATCAGTGCAGAAAAAGACATTACAGATAAAAATAGAAAAGTTTTCTTTACCATAAAATCACCTTTCTTAATCCTTGAGGAACAATGTTGTAACCGTCATTTTAAGTTTCACATATGACGGATCTTCCTGAACTTTTTCCATCGTAACATTGGTTAGTCTGATGAAAACCGGAGCGTTTTCAAGTTTTTCTATCCAGCGGCCAGCAATATCATACTCCACTGTTGTCTCAAGATTTCTGGAGGCAACAGCGAAACTTCCATCTTCCTTCAGGATCTGAGGATCAAGAGAATCCAATTCAATCTCCATTTCCTTTGCCGTGGAAATGATGATATAATTCAGCCAGTCTTCCTTATCTTTATACATTGGAAGTCTTTTCTTGAAATCCCCTATTGTGTTCTTTGTTTCATTATATTCACCGAGACTTTCATGAATAGCTCTCTGTGTTTCAAGCTGATCTTTAAGCTCCATAAGTTTAGGCTCAATAGGCTTGTACATGAAGAAGTAAAGACAGAAAACAATACCGGTAACAGCAAGAACCGGCACTTTAAATGGTTCAAAACCTCTCTCAAGATATATTACCTGCAGATACTGTGCATAATCCTGCACTTTCTGCATAATATCCTGGGATTTTTTAGCGGCAACATCTTTTTTTGCAGCAGGCTGCTGCGCCTGCGCCTGTTTATTATCAGCCATCAGAATTTTCCTCCCGCTCTGGAATCAATAGTAAATCTGGATATACCGCCATCTGCCATCTGTTCAGCATTTCTGCTGTTTCTCATTGCTCCGGTAACAGTAAGATTAAGGTCTCCACGAGGCGGCAGATATTCCTTGAACTCATTTTCATTCTTTTTCAGATCTCTCAGAAAACCTTCAGTAACCTGAGATCTTGGTTCTCCGGAAAGATAAGTTCCTCCAGATATGGCAAAAAAATGATTACCACCACCATCTTTATTACCAACCGTCATTGGATTTGAATATGCAATAGATTCTAACCACAACTGTTTGGGTATAATATCTACTAATACGGAAAGCTTGGGAGCAAGATAATCATTTGAGTTAAATACCGAAGCAAGTGTTCCTGCCTGCTGCTTCATGGCATCAATCTTGCCTCTTATTTCATCTGGATTAGCTCCTGTAAGGTCGCTGGTGGAATTCTGCTGGATATATCCCTGAAGTTCACTGCTTACAGAACTTATCTTTCTCTGTCCGTTGAGAATCATTAAAATAAGAACGATTGTAATCACCGCACCAGTGGAATATACTATTTTCTGAATCTCGGAATTTATGCGTATGCCGGTTGACACACCGGAAATATCCATACGCAGTTTGGAAGGATATTTCTCAAAAAGAGCAGCACCTATTGCGAATAAAGCTGATGAAGACGAATCTTTTGTACCGCATACAGCAGCCATGTCGAACATAAGGACAGGCAGAGGATTCGCTTCTTTTTCAACAGATTCCTTCATCATCTGTGCATAATCGCCACTGAGTACTATACCTTTAAAACTGTCATCGTCATTGTAGCGGTCTACGAACTGTATAGCGCCTTTCAGGTCTAGACGGCGTCGTTCGCCATCATTTTCAAATTCCCGGTGAAGAACCGGCCTTCCACCGACAGAAAACAGCAGATGAGTGGCATCCTCAGCAGCATGAACATATCCATGCTGCCTGTGTTCTTTCGCGTCAACATAGGAAAGAAGCCTTTCCATAGAGACAGATGATATTTCAACAGAATGAAGTTTAAATCCTACTTCCTTACAGAGCTCAACAAGAAAAGCTATTGTATCCTTCTGCGTTATTCCGAAAAGTACACTAAGTTTCTTGCCCTGGTCAGTAACAACCGCATCATAATCCATCAGCACGTTGTCAAATGAAAGCGGAATATATTTTTTCGCTTCGAGCGGAATTGATTTTGACCAGAATTTACGTGGTATGGACGGCATTGAAAAGTAACGGAAAATACCAAAATTATCTGAAAGTGATATTATGGCATCCGAAGCATTCCAGTTTATTTTTCTGACCGTTGTCTTAAACTTGTTAACCCATGCCGCTCCAGGCTTGAAGAAATCGGTATTCTGCGACATTGGCCGCTGGGCACCTTCCTTTCTAGGAAAGTCCGTGGAAAATTTAACAAGATGATCGGGCTGCAGTTTTCCCGCACCTTTTATCTGCACTTCGGCAATCGCAATTTCCTTCTGCGAAAAATAAATTCCTACTACGCCTTTCTTGTTGTTTTTTGCCATATGTAAAGTACCGTCCGCTTATTTCTTTGAAATCTCTACATTCGCGATGCTCTGCGGAGTATCGGATACAGATGTTCTTGTATTAATGCGGGAGGCATCAATACTGTATTCTTCTACGAATTTGTCTGCGATATAATTGCTTCTGCTCTCTGCGAGAGCCTGTGGTTCCGGCTCTGAAGTGGAAGCATAGCCGGTAATAGTTACAGTCACAGACGGATCCACCGTCATCTCATCAGCTATTTCTGAAATTTTCTTCTCTCCGGAAGGTGTTGCATTTGCTGTATTTTCCCGGAAATAAACCTTATGTGATACCGAAGAAGATCCGGCAGCCGTCTCATCTCCATCTGAAGCAGCCTTTTTACTTCTGTTTGTTACTTTTTTCTTTCCGCTTTTTTTTGAAGTTTTTTTTGTCCGGCTTTTTTTTACTGATTTCTTCGCAGGAGCATCATCCATCTCTATATTCATATTCTCAAGGCTGTCATTAGGCGTAACCCTGGGTTTGAGCGTTCTGGCTCCGGAAACCTTCGCGGCTTTTCCCTCCTGTGGCGAGGGCTGTATCTGTACATAACGGCTTATGGATGTCTCATTTCCTTCGACATCTTTGGCAGTAAGCGAGAATATATAACGTCCGGCCGGATACGGAATACCGAAGAAATTACGACGACCGTTCCAATAGCTCTGATTATACTGCGCACCGGTTCCGTGAATTTCCTGAAGCTGCAGCCTTGATCCATCCGGCTGAGCCTGATAAATCTGGAAGGACCATGAGGGAATTCCTGCCTGCAGTTCCATGATTGAAAACTCAACAATAGCACCTTCGTTCTTGTGTGGGGCTATAGCTGTAGGATATACACCGAGGGATACTCTTGGTCCCTTTGTTTTCATATCATCCACAGGCTTGAGACGTGGCTCCCTTGCATAGTCAAAAAGAACTATAAGCCCACCTACATTACTGAGTTCCTTGGGAATAGAAACATCGTTTCCTACCAGATCAACATCTATCTTGGCCTTTGAAACACCACGGTTCTCAAGATACGAGTTAAGAGCTATCGCACGACGTATATTTTTTATTTTTATATCACCGCCGACAGATCCTTCGGGCAATATAAGACAGTTTACCTTGCCCATTGTAAAAATAAGACCTGCTATAAGACCTAATGCTTCCTCGGTACCGCCACGGAATGCCGTATCACCGGCGAAAAAATAATTCGAATTCATCGAAAGAGCGGTAAGCCTTCCGTTTTTTGTATAAAGCTTGACACAGGAAAGATTGCTGAGCCTGAGCATTACATTGCGGCGCATCTCCTCTATAGCTTTATAAACACGCTTTGATATCACATCTTTTCTCGCCGAAGAATTTGCGGAGGCTAACTCTTCAGGCGAAAAAGATTCACCACTGCTGCTTATGCCGTGTGCTGCATTGCTTCTTGTCTTGTTCTGCCTGCGCACAGCAGCAAGCCCGGCATCCGTGTCATCGTCATTTATACCAGTGACACCTGTGTTCATGCCTATGGTTATTTTTGAAATATATTCGTTAGCCAGCGCTTTTTCAGACGGGGAACCTTTAACAAGAATGTCCATGAAACGGTCCATTGCTTCCGTGGTCTCCCCGGCGCGATACAGTCTTATGGCCTGTTCCATGGAACGGCTCATTCCACTGCCACCGTTCTCCTGAGCTGCAAGCGGCGTGCCGGCAAAAATCAGAATAAGGGATAAAAAAGATGCAAAAAATTTATCTTGCATATATGATCCTTCAGTATTTTTCATCAGTTTTCTCCGCATTACAAACTATAGTATACATTATTAATCATTTTTTTGAAAACTCTATTTTCCGGTAAAAAACAAATTTACCAGCCTTTTTTTTCTGGCAGCAGCTCTTTCGTTGCGTGGGTCTGATTCCAGAATCATATCAAGTTCCGCCACAGCCTGTTCATACTTTCCGGCTGTTTCATAAATAACTGCAAGTCCATAGCGCGTACCATTATCATCCGGGACATGTCTTAAAACATATATCATACACTCAGCCGCCTCCGGATACCTTTTCAGTTTGAACAGATATTTGGCCCTTAATTCCTGCAATCTGAAATCTTCCGGGTTATTCTCAATAAACCTATCCAGTAATTCTAATTTTTTTTCAGTTTCATAAATAGATTTACCGTCACCGGCACTGCCGAGCACTGACGCAAATCCTGAATATGCTTTAAGCCACGCTGCTGTTTCCTTTTCCGCTCCACTTTCCCGTGCTGTAAGCAGGAAATTTTCTGTTATTATACTGTTTTCCGGGTGAAGTCGTGCCGCAGATGCAAGCACGGCAGCAGCTTTTTTCTTTCCGCCTGTTCTGGAATATATATAACCACGCAGATTTGCAAAAGAAGGATCCGCAGGGAAAAGTTTTTCCGCTTCTGCGTATTCAGCCATAAGCAGTTCAGTGTTTATTTCACTGAACGGGACAGACATGTAAATACGCGTCATGGTATCCCAGCTGCCACGGCTGAAAGGATTTATAACCGTAGCCAGTTTTATATACGGCAGGGCCTCGTAAGGCATACCAAGCCTGGAATATACTATGGCAAGATTTGAATAAATCTCGTCATATCCGGCATTGGCTTTCAGTGCGAGTTTGTATATTTCAACTGATTTTTTCAGTTCCGCAAGAGTGGCAAGAACATTCGCGTATTCATAAACCGTATTCACATCACCGCTGTCTGTTTTTATGGCTTTGTCAAGCAGCGATGAAGCTTCAACAGCCCTTCCCTGCCGGAAAGCCTTGTAACCAGCAAAATAATAAATTTCACGCAGAAAAACCCGGACCTGTCCATATGCCGTCCAAACAGACAATACTGCAAATAAAACAGCAGAAATGGCAAAAAACCGCCGCGCTGTTTTCCTGGTATTCAGTTCAATCCGGCAGGTTCCGCCGGTTTCCGCGATGAATGCCCCGGCAATATACCATAAAAGAGCTGCAGTTACCGGAAAAAACAAAGACACATTCAGCATATTGTCCGCTATCATTCCTGCGAGCCCTGATGCAAGCGGAATAAAAAGCGCACTACTACCAGTATTTTCTACATTTTTTTCATTATCTGCTTTTCTTAAAGCCACAGCTGCCAGCCTGAAGAAAACAGCAACAAGTATACATGTAGCGGCAAGCCCTGCAATGCCGGTTTCCGCCCAGGCCTGCGCTATGATATTGTGAGCTGCATTGGCGTGAGTACGTATTCCACGGAACTCCGGAAAAGCAGATAGCAGCCTGCCCTGATAAAATGTATTGAATAGTTCAAACTGCGCAAATCCCTTGCCAAAAAATATGTTTTCCCTGCCCATCTGCCAGGCTCCGGCCCACATAAAAATACGCTGGTAAAAAGAACTGTTTATATTTCTGCTCAAGGTATCATCTTCAGGGAAAACAGATTCATTTTTACCGCCGTTCTCCGGTTTCAGGCTGGTTCCTTGTCCATATTCAGAAAGCGCCGTCTCCTGTTTTTCCATGAAACCGTGAACATATCCGGAAAATGCGTCCGCTACCCTGGAGAAAACTACAGGTCTGTAATTTATGCTTCCTTCGGGGAACAGAAATACAAAAACAAGCAGCGCCGTAGAAAAAAACAGAACAGTTTTTCTGCTTCGGACACGGAAAAGTTCCTTTCTCATAAAGAACAAAAGAATAAATATTGATACAGCCGCGCCAGACCACGAGGATCTGGCCATACTGCACAGTAGCAGCCCCGTATACAGAAAAACCTCAAGTGAATAGAGTATGTTACCGGCACGGGACCTGGAATATATCAGCCTGTAAACAGCTAATGGCAGCAGCATTACGACAAACGATGAAAGAAAATTGGGATTTCCAAAAGTTGAAACCGGTCTTCTTCCATAAGGATTTACATCTATATTCCATATGATTTCCCCACCGCAGAACTGGAATATCCCGTAAGCAGAAGCTATAGCGGCTGTTGATAAAAGCAGGGTAAGAGTTTCGTCTCTTCCACCTTTCTTAATAACAGGTCTGAGCCAGAAAAAGGCAACAGCAAATAGAAGCGTGCCATAAGGATCAAACATTTTTCCCGCAACAGATTCAGCCGCGCCGGTATGGAAATAAGGGAACAGCAGCCAGAGCAGCGGCCACACTGTTATAAGTACAAGATGTATGAGGCAGGCAGATTCTTCTGTTTCCCCAATATTAACCGCCTTTTTCCCATCCATGGCACTGTTATTTTTGTTACTGCCAATGCTTTCTTTACGCAGGCCGCATAATTGATTATTTCCTAATGTTCCTATGTTTTTCTGGCTGGCAGAAAGATAAAAAACGGTAATACAGAAAACAAAAAGAAAAACGAAACCGTTTTTTCCGGCATTCATAACAGCAGGTCTGAAAAAAGGAGCATGGCCTGTATATGAAAAAACAAATGAGAGCAGACAGACTACAATTACCAGGAACAGAGCCGGATCAGCCGCAGTACGCAGCATGTACAAAGCCGGAGCAGTTCCATTTTTATCCGTTCTGTCTTTGTTCTGCCTGAAGAGCGGACATAACGCTCTCCATACAGAACAAAGCGCCACGGTTAGTATACACAGACATAGAAGCAGCTGCTGAAAGGCAAAAGGATTTCTTGTGAGATCCGTAAAGAAAATAAGAGGCGCTACGAAACAGGCCAGAAACAGCAGCAGGGCGTTCATAATCAGTATTATTACTTCCGATCAGCTGTCTGCTGTTTAAGTCTCTGCTCCGCGATCATAAGATTATGCCTGGCATAATCAGACGCTCCAGGCTTCATATCAATAGATTTTCTATATGCCGCAATAGCCTCTTCATAGCGGTCAAGCATAAACAGTGCATTGCCATAATTCAGGTAAGCGTCTGCATCTTCATGCATATGATCTTTCCTGAAGCATTTCCACGCATACAGATTATGTTCATATTCCTTTTCGGCTTTTTTATAATCCTTCATGGATAAATAAATCTGTCCTTTACGGTAATAGTTATTCGGGAACACAGGATCCAGCTTCTCGTACTTATTGAAATAATAGAGCGCATCCTGTACTGCTTTTTCAGCTTCCGCTGTTCTGCCGTTCCTTCTGTAATAATCAGCGAGCTTTGTATGCAGCACCCCTTTCTGATGATGCATCTGCACATAATTCGGGGCCATTGACTCAACCTTTGCATATGCTTCCATGGAACGCTCATAATCATTGCGGGGTTTCATATTACTATCGCCTATCTGTTCATTGTACTCCTTTTCCATCTTGAACCTGTCATTAAAAACATTGCCGATAAAATAATACGGCATAATGAAGAAACGGTTATAACTGATAACTTTCTGATAGTATTCCACCGCATTGTTCCACTGCCCACGCTTGGAAAAATAAATTGCCATATTGTGATAGGCATCCGCCTTAAACCAGCCCCAGAAATAATATGAAGGCAACAGCGAAAGCATCAGGATAAACGGAACAATATAGGAACGCCCCTTCACGATAACAGTAAGAAATACTGCGGCACCGGATACTATAACAGTGGTAATAAAGAACCACGCAAGCCTCCACTGCAGTACCTCTCCTGAAGCAACATAAAGTCCGGAATCACCCTGCAGAGCCTTGAATTCAGAAAGAACCCTGCAGTCAAACCATACTACAGCGACTATTGCAGCAGCTCTTACAATCCATAAAATAATCCTGCCGGGAACAGTGTCAATAAACGAATTGCTGATTCCTGCCTGTATTGCCAGTTCTTTTCTCTCGTCATCACGTCCTTCTTCTCCTGTGTAATGCAGTTCCCACAGACCCCGGCCTCTGGCTATATTGACAATAACACCAGGCAGCAGGCCGAGAAATATTCCGGAAGATACAAAACGCATACTTACATCGGTACAATTATGCGCCAGCATACCTAAAAATGCGGTAAGATAACCTAAAATATCATAAGCCTCACCCGGAATTTTCTCCCCGGGCTTTAAATAATCAGTTTTGGAAGCAAGAGCCTTCAGACCAACAACTGTAACAAAAACTATAAGCCAGAAATATATTCCGGCCCCCAGAATACCATTATCCATGAACTGCTCAAGATGTTCCTGCTCGGCATGGTCTGTTTCGGTATTGTGACGTCCCTCAATATGAAATATTATCGGACGTCGGTATGCAGGATAAATAACCTTGAAGCAGCCAACACCCACGCCCATGAGAGGGTGTGTTTCCGCCATTTCCCAGGTAGAAAGCCATGTGGCAACGCGGAAACTTACCGAAGAAGGCCGTAGATAACTGTAAACAAGCACTGCGGAAAAAGCCAGAACCGGGATAACAGCCGCTATGCCCAGAAATTTTATACGGCTTATTTTAAGACGTTCACGCAGGAAATAGTAACCATAGAATATGGAGAAAATAAAACAGGTTACGGCAAATCCGAGCCATGCTCCCTTTGTCTCTGTGGCATACATACAGAGAAGGTCCAGAAAAATAAGCGGAATAAGCAGTATATTCTTACTCTTAAGGAACTGCGCTACAGCTATAGGAAGAATAAGAACAAGGAAATTTCCAAAGAAATTGGGATTTCCGTATGTGGAAAACACGCGTTTGCCGAAGGCCCAGCGCCACAGGAACGGATCAAGACCTGGCCCCATATCCTTTTCAGGAAAGAAACGCGTATCAAGAAACTGAACAAGACCGTAAATGATGGAAATTGAGCCTGTAATAAGCAAAATCTTTGTAAGCCTGTCTATATCCTTTTTTGAGAACTCGCGTATGACAACAATCGGCACAGCCATATAAAGAATATATCTTACAAGATCATCAACACTCGGGCCATGATAAGGAACATGAATAAATGAAAGCAGCACGCAGGCAAGATAGGCAAGAAAAGGCGCCAACATAAGAAAATCCGCCCTGCTGAAAGCTTTTTTCCCTTCAAGGACAAGCAGCGAGAACCATAGGCCAAGCATTGTAAATCCACCCATCTGCAGCAGGGTTATCTTAACCTGTGCAGAATCATAAGTACGCAGATAGAACATATCGGATATCAGAAGATACAGCAAAGGTATCCACCAGCATATTGCCTTTCTTAAAAAGCTTACTCCGGGAGCATATATAAAACCGTTAGCGGTATCAGAGGAAATTTCTTGTCTTGCCATAGTAAAAAAAAAGGGCTTTTTAAGCCCTGTTAAATTTAAAACCAAGCCGAGAATGGGACTTGAACCCACAACCTGTCGCTTACGAAGCGAATGCTCTACCGGTTGAGCTATCTCGGCGGTGTATATAAAGTATACAAAATTTTACTGAAAATTAAAAACACGTACACATGCAGAAACACCCGGAGCGGAAACATTCCTCCCCGGGTGTTTTTAGGAACTTAGACAGTCAGCAGCTTATTATTTTTTGCTGTAATTGGCAAATATTTTGTCTGTAGCTCCCTTTATTGACTCAGTAATGTCTTTTACCTTCTGCGCATCCCATTCTTTCGGGTCGCCACGGAGGAATGTTGTTCTGTCAACACGGTTATCAAAACTGCCTATAGGCAGATGATAGGTTTTGCCATGTGCATGAACAGTTATTGTATCCTTGATCTCGGAATGTTCCTCAAGATACTTCATATCATCGCAGCCATAATCATTGAGCATAACCGACATAGGCACACCGTGATTGATGATGGAACCAGGATCGTTCGGATCTGTGCGGGCAGTATTCTTGCGGCGGCTCTCTTCTGGTGTAACCCAGATGTAGAGAATAACAGCTTTTTCAAGAATCTCAGGGCAGAACTGCGCCAGGGAATACTGATAACCAAACGGGGCTTTGAGCGGCATAGAAGAACCATCCGGGCCTCCGCGGGCAGCTTCTATTACGAGTGTCTTACCCTCGTATGAATCGGCATATGCTGACTCTTTTTCCTCAAGCAGGGCTTTTGCCTCTTTCTCAAGAGCAGCAGCAAGTTTCACGCGTGCCTCTTCTGGCAATCTGGCAAGACGCGGTTCGATATCCGCAATCTGCGCTGCGCGGTCCATGCGCATGAACAGAAGTTCTGCAGCTGATTTGCAGGAAACCCTGTTTCTGTTCATCAGGTCATGATAATCCTCATTCAGAAGATTAACAAGTGTGCCCCAGTCATTGGGATTAAGGAAAGGTTCCGTGCCGGCTTTGAAGAAAAGGCGTTTTTCACCAATTTTCGCCAGTTCGTCGTCTATACGGCGCATAAGATGAACATAAGGGAAATCGTCCAGCTGCATATTCTGGCCGATATGGAAATCTTTTTTAAGTCTCTCAGGTTCAATGTTGGCAAGGAAACGTCTGACTTCGGATTTGCCGGAAGCCGGAAGCGCCAGCAGAAGAACTATATCAAAAGTATTTTTCATTTAGTTTTTTCCTCCTGAATTACTGCAAAACTTCTTCTTAATAAATATCTTAAAATAATTGGCGTAAAAAGTCTACTATTTTCTTAATAATATTTCAAAACAGGTGTTCTAACCGGCCATATATGATTCAATAGTCAGACATGTACTATTTAACACAATATATTTATGCTCCGGGCAGTCTGCTGTCACTGTCTTTTTTAGGTACAAGTACCGAAAGGAGTATGGCTGCTGCAAGAACCCCGAGTATTACGCAAAGGGAAATTCCTGGAGAAATCCTGAACCAGTGTTCTCCCAACATTTTGACACCAACGAAACAGAGAATTATTGATACTGCAGGCTTGAGAAAACGGAAAAGGTCCATTATTGAAGCCAGCAGGAAGTAAAGCGAACGCAGTCCCACCACGGCGAAAATGTTAGATGTATACACAACAAAGGTTTCCTGAGAAATACCAAGCACAGCCGGAATTGAATCCATGGCGAACACTATATCAGATGTTTCTATAACCAGAAGCGTGACAAAAAGCGTTGTTGCATGCCATACTGCCTTCTTTTCTGCCGTGTCTTTCTTCACAAAGAAAACACCGCTGTGATCATCATGATCCAGTGGCATTATTTTTCCAAGCAGCCTGATAACCGGGTTTTTACGCGGATCTTCCTCTCCTTCCTTTCCAAAAGCCATTTTTGCCGCCGTAAAAATAAGAACAGCCCCGAAAACATAAAGCAGCCAGTGGAAACGGCTCATAAGTTCAACACCGGCAAAAATAAGTATAAGACGCATTACAACCGCACCCAGTATACCCCAGGTGAGTATTTTAGGCTGAAACAGGCGTTTTACATTGAATGCTTCAAATATCATTATGAACACAAACATATTGTCCACTGACAGTGAATACTCAATGACATAGCCGGTAAAAAACTGTATCATTCTGGTTTTGTCAAGCAGCCAGCCTGAAAGCAGACCGAAAACAACTGTTATGAAAATCCATGTAAGGCAGAGTTTTGCGGCTTCCTTTCTGTTGATTTCATGAACATGCTGCGCAGACAGTTTTATATCCAGGCAGAACATGGCTACTGATATAACGATAAAAATGATCCAGAGAAGCTGTAAATGAGTCATATATTAATTATACAAAAGAAAAAGGTCCCGCCTTTTGAAGCATAGCGCTTAAGGCAGGACCTTTTTTATCCGTAAAAACGGACTTATTTCTTTTCAGGACTTACAACTGCTTCTTTTTCCTCCGGGGCGGGAGGAACTATATCAAGAAGCTCAACTTCAAACTTAAGTGTAGCGCCTCCGGCGATAGGACCGGCTCCGCGATCACCATAAGCTGTTTCAGAGGGACAGAGCAGTATTGCTTTTCCGCCTACTTTCATTTTCTGCACACCTTCTGTCCAGCAGGGAATTACACCGTTAAGCGGGAATTCGGCAGGCTGATTTCTTTCAACAGAGGAATCAAAAACCCTGCCATTGGCAAGTGTGCCATGATAGTGTACTTTAACTATATCGGTCTCAGCCGGGGATTTACCTTTACCCTTCTGGGTCTGAATGTATACAACACCGGATTTAAGAGTCTGGGGTTTCAGTTTTTTGTTCGCTTTGGTTTCCCTGGCTATAAAAGCCTTGCCTTCTCCCTTTTCGGCATCAACCTTGGCTTTATATTTTGCTTCAAGAACTTTCTGAACCTCCTGATTATATTTGGCAGGGTCCAGTTTCACGGACTGATGCTTTACGGCTTCGGCAAAGCCTTTGGTAATATATTCCTGCTCTTCGGCAGTGAAATCAAAGGACTGCACCTGTGAATAAAGCGCTCCACCGAGGAAATACATGGTTTTCTGTGCCTCGGTCATTTCAGGTTTTGCGGCTTCCTGAGCGAAAGCGGGAACGGCAGCAGCCATAACAGCAAGAGCTAACAAGGTTTTTTTCATAATTTTAATAAACTCCTCCGTAAAATAAAACTTATAGATATTATACAAAAATTATTTTAGTAAAAAGACCCCGGCATAATACCGGGGTCTTCTTCCGCATGTTTTACTGTCCTGTAAAACAGTGTGCCTTATTGCAGCACAGTCTGTTTAAAGATCAGTCATATAGGCTATTTCATCATACGGTGTTCTGTACAGCGGCTGTTTCAGTCTCTTCTGGTCGAACACATGACCGAAAATACCAATTGAGCGGCCTATTACGAACAGAGCATTCAGACAGCCCATATCAATAATGCTGTCTATCTCCTCTTTTGTAAAGCAGCCTGAACTCATAAGCATATCAACAAAACATATACCTATACAGCCGTCTACGTTAAGAATGAGCGTTCCCTTTTTCTGAGTTGTGATCTTCTCAACTTCCAGAGCATAATCAAGCAGTTTGTGCTCCTTGAAGTTCTTCATAACAAAGGCTTTCAGATTGGTAACACGCATATCCGGATTGTTCACGCTCTTTACCTTGTGTCCGATTCCAGGAATATTGATTCCTTTGGCCTTCATATCCTTAATGAACTGATCAGGTGTAAGGCCGGCTTCATATGCACGCTTGAAGTTCTGGGCGGCTCCGTCTATAGCTCCACCGAAGCGGGGACCTATGGTAAGTATACCAGAAGCAAGACAGGAAATAATATCCTTGCCGGCGCGGGCAGCAACTATGGCATTGTGCGCGCCAGAAACCGCCGGGCCATGATCAGCTGTAAGCATAAGAGCATTCTCAAGGAATTTGCAGCAATATGCCGGCAGCTGTTTTTTGAACCAGAGCAGCCCTATGACATTACCAATTCCCAGTCCACAGTTCAGCACGTCAGAAATCTTGACGTGATTATATTCAAGTTCATCTCCTTTCTCATTGGAGATAGTGGCAATGAATGTTGTAGCCTTGCGGATTTTTCCCTCTTTGACCGCCTGTTCATAGTCCATCGGCAGAACGGGAGCCTTAACCTCCGGGGCAGGAACTATTGTTCCATCGGCAACAAGTTTCTTGTATGTTTCATTGATAAGAATACCGTAATCATCGAAGGAGTTGGGAACCAGAGCTCCGGCTTCCTTCAATGCGGCGTTCTTTGCATCGGCTGTCTCATTCGCCGCTCCTGCTTTCGCTCCGGCATGGCCAAACTGAACTCCGGAAGGGAACATCTTGGAGCATGTTCCGGTCACCCAGATCACAAGAGGCTTGGTTATTTCTTTATTCTTCAAAGCCTCCACGATACGGTATTCTTCCGATCCGCCAATTTCTCCGAGAGCCACAATCATTTTCACTTCGGGAATTGCCTGATAGCGGAGAATGTGATCAAGCAGTGTTGAACCAGGATACGCATCACCACCAATTGCTATTCCCTCGTAAAGGCCATCAGTGTTGCGGGCAATAATATTGTAGCACTCATTGGAAAGTCCGCCGGATTTGGAAACAAATCCAACGCTGCCAGGGCGATTCAGCTTACTGGCAATGATATTGTCATAAGTACCGGCTGTGTTGGCAATCTTGAAACAGCCTGCTTTCACACCGCCGACCGTCGCAGGACCTATCACCATCTTGTCCAGTTTTTTTGCTTCCGCTGCGAGAATCCTCTCACGACGCTCCGGAACACCTTCCGCAATAACGCAGACTGTTTTTATCTGCGGCTCATGCAGCGCTTCCATGGAAGTATCAAATGCGCTTCTGAAAGAAGCGAAATTCACCATCACGTCAGCTTTAGGGTGATGAGCGCAGGCAGCGCGTATGGTTTTGTACATGGGGATAAGAATCTCCCCCTTTCCAAAGAATACCTTATGCACTCCGTCGCGGCTGGGGTTCACTATGCAGGCAACTGAAGGAACAGTACGTCCACAGGCATAGTCAAAGTCCAGCATACGCTGAATGGCTTTCTGCTGATAGCCGTAAATGATCGCGGTTGTTTCTTTTGTAAAAAGTTCAGGTTTCATTTTCGTTTTCGCCTCCGCTTATTTCTTGTCAGGGCAGAGGGCCATTGAGACTACTGCCGTCATGTGGGTTTCAGGGCCATATACGTGTATCGGTACGCCGAGGCTTTCTCCCAATTTGCGCATATTGGCAAGGCCTTCCTGATAGTTCGGTCCGCCGCGGCGCACATAAATAACCACATTGTTGTCTATCAGCTTCTGCTGATATTCCTTAAGGGCGCGTATAATGCCTTTGAATGTTTTGGCTACATCGGTGAAATTCGCTATGCCACCGCCGATTGTGAGAACCTTGCCCTGTGGATGTTTTGTGCGGGTCATAAGGTCCAGAATGGTTTTTGCATACAGATAAGTAAATTCCTCTGACGGGTCACCGGAATACTCGCCGTAGTTCGCAAGTTCCTTGGCGAAACCAAGATCACAGACTGTATCGGCATAGATTACGGAAGCGCCACCGCCAGCGACCATATTCCATATGCGTCCTTCGGGATTAAGAATTGTCAGCTTGAGACTGGCGCCTGTTTTCGAATCCAGGTCGCGGATGTACATTTCTTCTTTTGTCAGCTTCTGACCAAATGAGGATGGGAATTCTATTTTCCCCCACATCTTTCTGCTTTCAAAAGCACCTGTATCATCAACACGGGCTACGAAGTCAAGCGGAATTACAGCCCCATTGCTGAATGTGAACGGATTTATCTCAAGATATGAGAAGTTTCCGGCGCAGTATATTCTGTAAACCTCTTTAGTGAATTTTTCCACGAGGGCATTATTGACGCCGAAATCCGGCATATTTATTTTTACATTCTCAATATCTTCGAGTATGCCGACACGGGTCTCTTTTACCTTATCCCAGTTCTCCTCCACGTAAATTCCACCCTGGGCAGAAAGATATATTACATCGTATTCGCGTGTGGATTTTATTGAAATATAGCCTTCTTCATTATCCGCATGTGGTGTGAAGGGTTCAATCAGGAAATGCGTAAGAACACCGGTTACCTGTTTGTTGCCACCTGTGGTAATGGTGGTTTCCTTGTTCATTCTTTCAGAAATCCACTTCCAGGTTTCATCCCAGGTCTTACCGGCATATACAAGACCGTTTTTGCCACGTTTTCCGAATAGCTGATCCGGTTTCGCGACCAGTTTTCCCTCTTTAAGCCACGGATTGGCTGCCAGCAGCTCTTCGGGCTTTGTGTCCGGAGTAACCAGGGCCAGTTTCGCAGAAAGTTCCTTGAATGACGGAATGACTTTAGCCAGTTCGTCAAAAAGGATTCTCTTACCGTCGTATTCTCTTATTCCTCTTTGTGCCATATTCTCCTCTTATTTGTTAGTGGTGTAATTCAGCATTCCGCCGGCAGTAAGAATAGACTTCTGTCTGGCGGACAGAGCGCATACGCATTCTATAATCGCGCCTGTGCGTTCGTTCTTAAGCATAACAGGTCTGCCCTGCTCAAATGAGCTGAGCCATTCATCACAGACAAGTTTATCACCCGCCTGAATGGTATCATAATCAGCCTGATTTTTGAACACAAGCGGGGCAATGCCGAAGTTTATAAGGTTTGCGGCATGTATACGCTCAAAAGATTTGGCAAGCACTGCCTTCACGCCAAGGTACATAGGGCACATGGCAGCATGCTCGCGGCTGGAACCCTGTCCGTATGATTCTCCGGCAACGATGATATTATGACCACCTTTGTCCCTGTTCTCAGCGCAGCGCTTGTGGAAATCCGCATCAACATTCTCAAACACGAATGTGGAATACTTGTTTACATTGGAGCGGAATTTCAGACGCGGGCCAGCCGGCATGATGTGGTCTGTGGTAATCTTGTCTCCGACACGGATCATAACCGTACCGTCAAGTTTTTCCGGCATTTTTGTATTGCGCGGAGGCTCACCGATATTCGGACCGCGGAAGACTTCAACGCTTTCACGGTTCTCTGTTTCAGCGGGCATTATAAACATCGTGTCATCAATAAGGAAGTGCAGAGGCTCCTTTATTTCCGGATACGCTATACCAGCCTTGCGCGGATCTGTTATTTTTCCAGTGATGGCCGCTACAGCCGCCACTTCGGGGCTTACAAGATAAACCTGTGCATCCTTTGTACCGCTGCGGGCCTCGAAATTTCTGTTGCTTGTGCGAAGACTCACGCCTTTGCTCTTCGGAGAGAAATGATTGCCTATGCAGAAGCCGCAGGCGCTTTCAAGTATACGGGCACCGGCATCAATCATATCCTTAACGGCATTCTTGTCACAGAGCATCTGTAAAACCTGACGGGATCCAGGGGCAATGCCAAGGCTTGAGGTTTTCGCGACTTTATGTCCTCTCAAAATAGATGCAACCGTCATCATATCACGGTAGGAAGAATTTGTGCATGAACCTATGCACACCTGATCCACGGGCATTCCCTCCAATTCGGAAATTTTCTTTACATTTCCGGGGCTGTGCGGACATGCTGCCATTGGCTCTATATCATTGAGATTGATTTCAATAACACGGTCATACTGCGCTCCGCGGTCGGCTTTAAGCTCGGTCCAGTCCTGCTCGCGGCCCTGAGCCTTAAGGAAGCGTTTTGTTACAGTGTCAGAAGGGAATACAGAGCAGGTAACGCCCATTTCCGCGCCCATATTGGCTATTGTGGCACGCTGTGGGACAGAAAGAGTTTTCACGCCGTCGCCACCGTATTCAAGCATAACACCCACATTACCCTTTGTGGTAAGAGTCTCAAGCATTTTCAGAACTATGTCTTTTGCCGTGCACCAGGGCTGCAGTGAGCCGGTAAGTTTTACCAGATAAACTCTCGGACAGGCTGTATAGAAATATCCGCCACCCATTGCAACAGCAACATCAAGGCCACCGGCCCCGATGGCAATCTGTCCTATGCCTCCGCCTGTGGGAGTATGGCTGTCAGAACCTAAAAGAGTTGTTCCCGGCTTTCCAAAACGTTCCAGGTGCACCTGATGGCATATGCCGTTGCCAGGGCGGGAAAAAACAATTCCATAACGTGCCGCTACAGTCTGAAGATAACGGTGATCATCGGCATTTTCAAAACCTGCCTGTACTGTGTTATGGTCCACGTAGGAAACAGACAGATCTGTCTTTATTTCCTTAAGCCCCATAGCCTCAAACTGCAGATATGCCATCGTTCCGGTGGCATCCTGTGTAAGAGTCTGATCTATACGTATTCCTATTTCCTTTCCTTTTACGAATTCGCCCGCACGGAGGTGGGCCCTGAGAATCTTCTCAATAATGTTCTGCGCCATTATATTCTCCTTAAAAATATTTTAAAACTGACCGGAACCATAAAAAGCCTGTTCCTATATATAGGTATACAAAATAATTTTTAATTTTGCACTTTTTAATGTTAATTAATTAACGATATAAAAAAACAGAACACACAAAAATCAGGGCAGGAATAAAAAAAAGAGCCGCAGAAACGGCTCTTTTTTATTTTTAACAGAATCAGTCTGATTATTACAGTCTTCCGTAATAAGCGTTAAGATATATTTCCCTGATCTGCGATATCAGCGGATAAGCCGGATTTGCACCCGTGCACTGATCGTCAAACGCCAGCAGTGAAAGTTCGTCAAGACTGGCAAGGAACTTATCCTCCGGTATTCCGTAATCTTTTATTGACGCAGGAATGTCTATGGTACGTTTAAGTTCCGCAATGGCATTGATAAGTCTTTCAACCTTTTCATCATCTGTCTTGCCGCCTAACTGCAGCTCATCAGCAATCTGTCCATATTTTTCCTTTGCACGTGGATATTTGTAATGTGGGAATATTGCCTGTTTTCTCGGAATATCCGTAGCATTGAATTTTATTATGTTCAGGAACAGAAGAGCGTTGGCCAGACCGTGCGGGATATTGTACATCGCCCCAAGTTTATGAGCCATCGAATGACATAAACCAAGGAAGGCATTCGCAAAAGCCATACCGGCTATTGTCGCAGCATAATGCATTTTCTCCCTGGCAAGAGGATCCCTGGCTCCATCCTTGTATGAACGTGGCAGATAGCGGAAAACCAGCTTTATCGCTTCAAGCGCATTTGAATTGGTAAAGTTCGTTCCCATTACGGAAACATAAGCCTCTATTGCGTGAACAAGTGCGTCAAAACCGGAGAATGCCGTAAGTCCCTTAGGCATATTATCGACAAAATTAGGATCTATAATAGCCATATCCGGAGTAAGTGAATAATCGGCAAGCGCATATTTCACATGAGTCTTGTCATCAGTAATGATAGAGAACGGTGTAACCTCACTTCCTGTTCCTGAAGTTGTGGGAATGGCTACCATCATTGCCTTGCGTCCAAGATCGGGTATTGTGCATATTCTCTTGCGTATATCCATAAACCGCATGGATATTTCAGAGAAATCCGTATCCGGGCATTCATACATAAGCCAGAGAATCTTGGCAGCATCCATAGGAGAACCACCGCCAAGCGATATAAAGACATCCGGCTCATAATGTTTAACCATTGTAAGAGCTTCGTTAACGGTTGAAAGCGTAGGGTCAGGCTTAACATCAAAGAATATCTGATAATCCACCCCTATTTCCTCAAGGACATTGGTGATATTGTACACAGTACCTGAATCAAACATGAAACGGTCTGTAACAATAAAAGCACGTTTTCTGCCTTTCAGCTCGCGAAGCGCAAGATCAACAGCTCCTCTTTTGAAGTAGACTTTAGGCGGAACGCGGAACCAAAGCATGTTTTCTCTCCTCTCGGCAACAGTTTTATAGTTAAGCAGATGTTTTACACCGATATTCTCACTTACGGAGTTGCCACCCCATGAGCCACAGCCCAGAGTAAGCGAAGGTTCAAGACGGAAATTATACAGATCACCTATTCCTCCCTGTGATGAAGGAGTATTAATGAGCAGACGCCCGGCAGGCAGTCTGGTGGAAAAGTAATTAACACGGTCCTGAGTGCGCGTATCAGTGTAAAGCACTGCGGTATGCCCGGCTCCTCCTATAAGGACAAGATTATGCGCTGTCTCTACGGCTTTCTCAAAATTATCAGCCTTGAAAAGCGCAAGAACAGGTGAAAGTTTTTCATGTGCGAATGGATCATTCACATCAACCCTGGAACACTCCCCGGCAAGAACCTTGACCTTAGGATCAACCTTAATTCCGGCCATTTCAGCTATTACAGGCGCAGGCTGTCCTACTATTTTGGGATTCACGGAACCGGCAGGGGTTAAAATTATCTTAGACAGTTTTTCCTTCTCTGTTTTTGAAAGAATGTATACACCACGGTAAAGCATTTCTTTCTTTACGGCCTCGTAAACCTCTTTTACCACTATTACGGACTGTTCCGAGGCGCATATCATGCCATTGTCAAAAGTTTTGGAGATAATTACAGAGGAAACAGCCATTTTTATATCAGCTGTTTCATCTATAACGGCAGGCACATTGCCGGGGCCGACTCCGAGAGCAGGCTTGCCTGATGAATACGCAGCCTTTACCATGCCCGGCCCGCCAGTAGCGAGAATCGCATCAATATGCTCATGTTTCATAAGCATATTGGAAAGTTCAATGGATGGTTCGTCAATCCAGCCTATAATACCTTCCGGTGCTCCTGCGGCTACAGCAGCGTCAAGCACTACTTTAGCAGCTGCAATTGTGCTTTTCTTCGCACGGGGATGTGGCGAGAAAATAATAGCATTGCGTGTTTTAATCGCAATCAGGGATTTGAAAATCGCCGTGGAAGTAGGATTTGTGGTAGGCACAATACCAGCCAGGACACCCAGTGGCTCAGCCACTATTTTTATTCCATTAGTTTTATCCTCGGATATTACACCGCAGGTTTTTACATTTTTATGCTTGTTGTAAATATATTCGGAAGCAAAATGATTCTTTATCACCTTGTCTTCCATAACGCCCATTCCGGTTTCCTCATATGCCATTTTCGCAAGAGGAATACGGGCCTTGTTAGCTGCTACAGCAGCTGCCCGGAAAATATGGTCAATCTTTTCCTGTGAAAAAGTGGAGAGAATCTCCTGCGCCTTCTTTACTTTTCTGATAAGTTTCTCAAGTGTTTCGGCACTGTTTACCAGCAGATAATCCTGTGATACCGGGTCAGCTACTGTATTTTTTTTATTTTCTGTTTTTTTCATTAGGTTATTACCATCCTGAATTATCAATTCAATCTGTTATTCGAAAGTGCATACCGCCGGGGACTACAGAAACAGATAGTGCTTTCCAGCGGCACTTCGGCACTTTTTTAATCACGTACCCTGTTAGCTGCAGCCTCACGGTCAAGCGAATTCATGCTGCCTGAAGATGAAGCGCGTATATCCTGCACTTTTCTGTCTGTAAGCAATGGTTCTTTCTGCACAGGTGGTGTATAGCAGGCAGCAAGAGTGCCAAGCATAAGCACTGCAGCAGCAAACTGAAGAATATTTTTCATGGTTCACTCCTTGATATTGAAACAATCTCCGTACATTCTGATGTCATTATGCCTTATGCAAGGCAAAATTCCGGACAACTGTTTTACAGCATTATTTTGTACAAAGCGCCGCCCGCTTGCACACTGACGGCGCCGGAAATTAACAGAGACAGAGCTTAATTTTCCAATTTTGCTTCTTTCAGCGTAAGGAACAGCCTGTCCCTGCGGTCCAGGGCTTTTTTTGCTTTGTCGCCGGAATAATCATAAAAGCCTTTGCCTGTCTTTACGCCGAGGTTTTTGCCGTCTACAAGTTCCTTGAACAGGCCGTAAGGCTTTTTCGCGTCGGAAAGGTCTTCCCAAAGATAATCCGCGACATGATAGAAAGTGTCAAGCCCGCCGAAGTCAACAACCTCAAAAGGCCCTATGCAGGCATAGCGGAATCCGAGGGCGTATTTCATGCACTTGTCTATATCCTCCGCAGTGCCTATGCCGTTTTCAAGCATATGCACGCATTCGCGCATAACAGCCAGCTGTATCCGGTTGGCAATAAATCCTGGAACATCCTTGTTCACCTTTATCGGCTTTTTGCCTATTTTAAGGGAAATGTCATAAATAATATCGGCTGTGGTATCGGCAGTCCTGTCGCCCTTGATTACCTCTATGAGAGGAATTATATGCGGTGGATTGAACCAGTGCATTCCGGCGAATCTTTCCGGTTTTTTGACGGCTTCCGCTATTTTCGTTATGGAAAGGCCGGATGTGTTCGTGGCGATTATGGCGTCTTCCCTCATTATACCGGAAAGCTTTTTGAAGAAGTCATGCTTTACATTCATATCCTCTACTACACATTCCACGAGGAAATCGCAGTCCCTGAAGCCACCCATGTCCGACGTGAACGCAAGCCTGCCCATGGTCTGCTCTTTCTGTTCAGCAGTTATCTCTTTTTTGGCAAGCATTGCGTCAAGCGCCTGGCTGATCCTGGCCTTTGCCGTGGGGAGCGCTTTTTCAAAAAGATCATAAAGAACAACATCATAGCCATAAAGGGCAAAAATCTGCCCCATTGAGGAACCCATTATTCCTGCTCCGGCTATTCCGATTTTTTTTATCTCCATGGTTATCTCCTGTTCAATGCTAAACTGTTTTTATTTTACTGTTTTAAAATTCTTTACTTCTTTGAAACAGCTGCGGTTTCATTAGTTATCATGGACTGCAACGACGCAAGCGCAGCGTTTATCTGTCCTTCATTCTCCGAGGTTATCCCAAGCAGTTCGTCAGTGTACGGCTTTACGGCCTCCTCAAGTTTTGCTTTTGCTTTTTCTGTCGCTTTCTTTACTTCATCTCCGGCTGCCTTCTGCAGTCCTTTGGACAGCTGTGATGCAATATCAGTTGTAAGCCCGAGTGACGGAGCGGGATATTCACCTGATATTTTCACACCAACTTTTGCGTTTTTCATTGTCCTGAATGTAGACTCAACAACAGATCTGACAGTTCCTTCAAGTTTTTCCGAAGATGGTGTGAATGTTGTACCGGAAAGGCTTAAATCGGCATTCCCGTTCAGTTTTGCCCCTTCTGTTTTGAGTTTTCCGGAAAAATCACCAAGCGAATCCGCGACACTAACCAGCAGTGAATTTTCGCTGCCGAATCTGAATGCGCTTATATCCGCGCCTTTGAAAGAGAAAACGGAATCCGTAAGGAACTGCCCGCCGGCAACACGCACGGCACTGTTGAAATCAAGACTTTTCTTCCCCTGCGAGCCATTTACTTTGGCTTTTATGGGTTTTCCCCATACTCCCGGCTCTGTAGTGAAATTATTTACAGTTCCATCAAAGGCAAGTGGACTTTTCTGACCGAATTCACCGGAAAGCTGCATTTTCTTTATTACAAAGGACGGCAGCCCGGAATTATCCTTAACGGCAGGTTTCTCCTCCGCCGCTTCCGGTTCCTCCTTTGTCTCACCATCAGCCTTCATATATTTCTTCGCAGTCTCTATCATACCAAAAGCAAGCTCAACCTTATCCGACATGGCTGGTCCGGCTACCATTTTGGCTATGGATTCAGCATCAAAAGAAGGAAGTTTCATCTGTGCTGTAAGGTTCTTAAGATCGTTTTTTTTGGCCTGATCAAGTTTTTTCATGGAGGCTTTTGCGTTCGCCATGGCATCTTTTACCGACTGCTTGTCAGCCTCAAAAGAACTCTTGATCTCCTTGGCTTTTTTTGCCACATCTGAATATGCCTTTGCCTGCTTCAGGAAATTATTTTCCTGCCTGGCTGATGCATAGAGCGCTTTCATTTCCTCAATCTGCGCCTTGTATTTTTCCTCCGATATGCCAGAAGAAATACTGGCATATGTTTTTTTATATTCCTCTTCCAGACTTCTGGCCAGCCTGACAGTTTCAAGTTCTTCCGGATTTACAGTAAAATCCGCTTTAAGCTGTTCCTTTCTTTCAAGCGTATAGGACTTTGTTTCATTCTTCATATTCTCCACATAGTCCGACGCGGCTTTATTTAGTTTTTTCAGTTTGTTTGTACCCTCAGGCATTCTGCCTGAGGTTTTACGTGGGGTGCCAAAGCGGAGTCCTGTAAGCGAGGCCTCATCTGCGATAAATTTCTTTTTCAGAAGAGGCATCCCCTCCACATCAAATTTCAGTTTTTCAAATTCAACATAGTTTTTGAATTCGTCACTTGCACTGGCTGCGGCAAGACCACGTATTTCAAGCATAGGGTGCAGAAATTTTGTTTTAAGCGAGGCAATCTCCGCCCTGGCACCGGTACACGACTGTATGGCTATTATTATTCCCCTCTTCAGAAGAGGATCAAAAGCGAAAAAGAAAAAGGCCCATACAAGCACTATGAAAATACCGAGACCGATAAGAATTTTCTTTACTGTTTTCATATAAATATGCTCCTACTGATTATCTTATCATTTTTATAGCGGGAAATAGTCTTTTGTATAATTTATTTATGTCTTTTCCGGAACTGTTTCTTATCGCCATAGGGCTTTCAATGGATGCTTTTGCTGTTTCCATAGCATCTGGTATATTTCTTAAACCTTTCAGCTGGAAAAAAGCCCTGAAAATGGCCGCTTTTTTCGGAATTTTCCAGGCATTGATGCCATGTGCCGGCTGGCTTGCCGGATTCGGATTCAGGAAAATCATTTCAGCCTATGCTCCATGGGTGGCTTTCGTACTGCTTTTTTTCATAGGAGCAAACATGATAAAGGAATCTTTTGAATCAGAAGAAGATGACAGCAAAAACAGGACTTCCCCTTTTGAAACAAAAACACTTATACTATTGGCAGTAGCAACGAGTATAGACTCACTTGCTACAGGCATAAGTTTTCTAGGCATGTCTGTGCCTATAGTACAGGCCTCACTACTTATTGGTATTACAACTTTTTCAATATCACTTTCTGGTGTAAAAGCAGGAAATGCCGGTCTTGGCTTTTTAGGGAAAAAAGCAGAAGCAGCCGGGGGCATTGTTCTTATCGCAATAGGTGCCAGAATACTTATAGGCCACCTGTTTTAAACTGTTTGAAGATTTCACCAAAAACAATGTTTTTTATTTCCGTTTAAATCTGCCGCCACCGTAATTCTTATACCTGTCAGCGCCTTTTTCATAATTTCCGGAAGAACTGCCGGGTCTTTCCGGAACATCTTTTTTCTCATATCCACCACGGCTTATATAAGGTCTGTTTCCGGCAGGTTCTAGTGGAATTACGAAAATAAGTATAAAATACCCAAGTATCCCTCCCACACCAAAAGTAAACAGTGTAAGCAATGTATATATTATACGCGGTATTACCGGATCAATACCGAAATAATTCGCTATTCCGCCAAGTATTCCTGCGAATGTTCTCTCATTTCTGCTGCGGTAAAGTCTTTTCATAGCAGATATATTTTAACATAAAGGGCTTTTTCAGGGCAGATTTCCACTGCAGGGCCGGTGTTTTGTAAAATATATGTGGAAGTTGAAATAATGACATTACTTTTTTTACGTGACTTAAGTAGCAGAGGCAGGAAATTCATAAAAGAAAGCCTGTCGGAACAGAATGAAGATTCAGTATATCATATAGAAGAGGGCGATATAAGCCTTGCTCCTGTGCCGGCTGAAAGTGCCTCCATGATTTTCACATTTCTACGCGACCTTTCTCCTGAAATGGAAAAATATCTTTCAGAAAATCTGCATCACGGTCTTGCCGGTACAAATTAAAACACTCCGCCTTGTCCACATTTTTGTCAAGGCCTTGACAGGACTTGACATTTCCCGCTTCTTTTAGTTTTAATATTACAAGCCGGGCCGGAAACAATTATGACCGGGCCATTTTATGGAGAATTATGAAAAAAATACTTTTTGCCCTGCTTTTAGCAATGCCTGCAGCAGTTTTTGCGGCCGGTTCCGCCGAACGCATTGATTTTACAGATATAAATCTGACAAAACTGCCTTTCATAGAAGTTCCGGCAGCCGCGGCTCCTGTTCTTGCCACGGACACAAAACTGCCTGAAACGAAACCTCCTCTTAAAGCGGTACGATCGGAAGACTACTATTTCAATTCATACATTCTGAAAGCTGTTGAATATATTAAAAAGAATTATGGCCTTAAAGGATATAATATTCATGCGGCTCTTACGCATGATATTAATTACGGCACATACGGCACAATAAAAGCCCTCAATGCTCCGCAGACAATGTGCGTAGCGGCAGCGATGGAAACAATGCTTACTGCCTATCAGATTTATGCAAATGAAACAGGCGATTACAGTCTGTACAATTACCTGCCAAAATCCTCTTATGAGCGGCTTGGCGCCGGTGATCTCAGAGGACATATCTGGGTGAATCATAATTTTAATTCCTGGGGTACTGCAGATGCACTGCGGAATTTCGGAATGGGCGTAAAGGTTAAATTCCAGAATCTGCTGCCAGGTTCATTCGTCAACATCAACCGTACAACAAAAACAGGACATGCCGTTGTATTCATCAATTACCTTACTTCTGACGGAAAAGAGCAGAATTATTACAACAATAAAGTTATAGGTTTCAAATATTTCTCGTCCCAGGGCAAAGCGCAGGCCGGACAGGGAGGATTTGATTACCGGTATGCCATATTCAGTCAGTTCGGCTGCCCGGAGATAAACAACGGAACCAATATCAAAAGGGACTGCAATGTTATATATTCCGAGAATCAGAATTATCTGAACACCGGCATGATGCTTAGCCCGAAATACTGGACAGGAGAAAAGCCAACTGTGCAGTCCAGTGGATTCAGCGTCTTTGATGGAAACTATTTCAACGGCGTCACAACAGACGACAATCTATACTAATATAACCGGACAAAAGTAAACAATAAAAAGGCCGTCTTTCGGACGGCCTTTTTATTTGTTCTTACGGGACTATCTTCCGTAATTCAGATTTCAGGCTTATAATGCCTGCTTTTTTATCGCCGAAAGCCTCCACGACGACGTATTCTGCCACGCCTTACCTGCGGACGGGAAACTCCTTTATTCCCTTTTTTTCCTGAATTTCGTAAATATGGAAACCGGCTGCCATGATGATGTCTGCCGGAACTGCCACTGCGGCTGAACCGCGACGGTGGAACAGGGCGACGCCTGCGTCTGTCAAAATACCGCTTTTCCGGAGTATCATCATCGAAATATGCCGAATCCATTATAAGCGAACGGCGGGGCGGTTTGTAATCCTTGTCAAAACGCAGGGCAGGCTTTTTTAAATTGTTTTTCCTGTTATTTTTTCCATGCCCGCCCTTTTCAGGCAAAAGATTTTTTTCAGTTCTTCTGCCATTCTTTTTCTTTTTGACAGCTGGATTTTCTTTTTCCAAAACGGGATTTTTTTCTTCAGACTTTTTTGTCTTTTTGCTTTTCTTTTTTACGTCATCGAGCCAGAATATAGAACCAGGCTCAACCTGGCTTTCCCAATAATCCGCCCTGGACTTTCTTTCCTTTATGCTTTTTCTGATTGTTTTACGTCCTTTTTTTACTTTTACGGCTACTTTTTCTATCTCAGACTGCTGCCAGAATTCAGAGTCTGTCTGAACCTTTTCCGGAGTTACAGGAACAGAATCTGAATACACATTATTATCATCAAACGCAAATTCAGGAGCGGGAGAATTCCCGGTTTCAGGAACCGGCATATCCTGCTGAATAAATCCTGCGGCTTCAGCCGCTTTACGCGCCTTGCGCATGGCTGCTTCCTTGCGGCGTGCGGCAAAAATATTACGTGGCTTCTTTACCGGGTCATTCTCACTGCCTGCCATCTCGCGGCGTGGCAGACGTTTTTCACCTTTCGGACGTGCGACAGTACCCTTAACAAATTTATCCGCTGTAAATTCCGGCAGCCTGACCACTGTAAGCTGCTTGCGTATCATCTTTTCTATTGCACGTATTTCAAATTCCTGGTCCGGAGCAGCAAAAGTTATTGAATGTCCCGGATGTCCGGCACGGCCCGTCCTTCCAATGCGGTGCACATAATTTTCTGTTTCATCAGGAAGATCGTAATTTATTACAAGTTCTATTCCAGTAACATCTATTCCGCGCGCGGCGATATCAGTAGCTACAAGTATGCGGTATTTCCCGCTTTTAAAGCCTTCAAGGGCCTCTTTGCGCTGATTCATGGACCTGTTTGAATGAAGCTCCGCTACACTGTGAGGAAAACTTCTTATAAGCTTAGCTATTTTCTTCGCATTATATCTGGTACGTACAAAAAGCAGAACACTGCCCCAGTATGTATCAAGCAGCCTGCCAAGCAGTTCCGTTTTCTTTCCCCGCTCAACAATATAAAGTTCCTGCTTCACCAGTTCCGGGGCTGTACCCTGAGGCGACACCTCCACGCGCGCCGGATTTTTCATATACCTGCGCACAAGCGAGGCTATCTCATCAGGCATTGTAGCGGAAAAAAGCATGGTCTGCCTGTCTTCCGGCAGAAATTTCATTATTCTTTCCACCTGCGGAAGAAAACCCATATCAAGCATTCTGTCTGCCTCGTCCAGAACAAAAGTATGAACATCAGACAGATCCGTATTCTTCTGGCACAGATGTTCTATAAGACGGCCAGGAGTGGCTATTATAATATCAGGATTTTCCTTAAGCTGCTTATACTGAACACTGCCACTCGCGCCACCGATAATAACAGTAGCCTTAAGTTCCATTACAGGCAGGAATTTTTCTATATTTTCAGCAGCCTGAAAAGCAAGTTCTCTCGTTGGAACAAGCACAAGTCCACGCCCGCCGGAGGAATTTATCTTCTGCAGCATAGGCAGGGCAAACGCAAGTGTTTTGCCTGTACCTGTCTGCGCCAGCCCTATAACATCGCTTTTGTTCAATGCCTTGGGAATGGCTTTCTTCTGTATAGGCGTAGGCTCTGTAAAATTCATAGAGTCAAGAACGCCTAAAAGTTTCGGGTTCAAATGCAGGCTGTAAAAGCCGGAATGTTTTTCGCTCATCTTCTTCTGCGCGTTGCGCTCTGGTTCCAGCCACGGTTGGCTGCGGCATGTTCATATCCCCAAAGTTTTTCTTCCGGGATAGCCGGATGTTTCATCATCTCTATTTTCACGCCTGTAAGTTCCTCAATGCTCTTGACGTCACTGCCCTGATCCGGACGCACGAAAGTTATCGCCAGACCATCTTTTCCGGCGCGTCCGGTCCTGCCTATGCGGTGAACATAAGCGTCATTTTCAGCCGGAATATCATAATTTATAACCATTTCAATACCAGTAACATCAATGCCACGGGCGGCAATATCCGTAGCAACAAGCACGCGGTATTTTCCGTTCCTGAAGCCTTCCATGGCTTCCTGGCGCTGCCCCATTGATCTGTCGGAATGAAGTTCCGCAACACTGAATTTCGCGTGATGTATAATGGAGGCCACCTTTGAGGCATCATAACGTGTTTCAACAAAAATCAGCACCTGTCCTGTGTGTTCCTCAAGCAGTTTAAGTGTAAGAAGCGGCTTAAGGGAAGTACGCATTACATACATCTGCTGATGGACTTTTACCGCCGTTGAGCCTGAACGGCTTGCCTCAACACGGAAAGGCTCTTTCATATATCTGCCTGCAAGGTCCATTACCTCATCGGGAATTGTAGCAGAGAACAGCATGGTCTGTCTTCTATCCGGAAGCGTGCGTATAATACGGTTTATCTGTGGCGCAAACCCCATATCAAACATACGGTCAGCCTCATCCAGTACAAGTATGCTGACATCATTGGTGCGCAGACTGCCATGCTGTATATGGTCATTCACGCGGCCAGGAGTACCTATTACAATGCGCGGTCCGCCACGAAGTGCGCGCAGCTGGCGGTCCCTGCTTTCACCACCTATAAGGCATACTGTTTTCATTTTTGTGGCAGGAGCAAAAAGAGCGCAGACATCGGCTACCTGCCGGGCAAGTTCCCTTGTGGGAAGCAGGATAAGGGCACGGCCCCGGCCAGCCGCCGAAAGGCGCTGTAGTATGGGCACAGCAAAAGCTATGGTTTTTCCTGTTCCGGTCTGTGCTATTCCTACAATATCCTTGCCGGAAAGAGCTTCCGGTATGGCTTTTTTCTGTATGGGTGTTGGCTTTCTGAATCTGTTTTTATTGAGAATTTCAAGTAGTTCCGGAGATATTCCGAGAATGTCAAAACCGGATTTTTTCTGTTTTCTGGGTTTTATAAGGCGCAGAAACCTGATACCGGCCTTTTTAAATATTTTATTCATAATAATATCTATATTATACTTTTTCTCCCTGAAAGCCATAAATAGGCCTTTAGTCCCTTGTCAACATGGGAACCATGGCCCTTGAACAGACAGATGTTCCGGCATAGAATATATTAGAGACGCATTGCGCCTGTTCAGGATAAAAATGAAACATTCCATATTTTCTGCTGCACTTATTTTCGCTATGACATTTGCAGGCAGTCAGGTCTGCGCTGATGATTCCGTCATTTCCCTGCTCAGACTTGAAGCCGGTAATGTGCCCGCTGTTGAAATACCTGATGTGAGCGCACCGGTTATTATTGAAGAGAAAAAAGCCCTGCCTGATGATGTATACAGACTTTCAGGTGAAGAACTTTTCCAGTACCTTCACAAGTATACCGTTCCAATGAAACATATTCACAACTATACAGATGCCAAAGGTTATATGTATGGTATTGCAGATAATCAGGGCTGTGATGGCATTGAACACGGCATTCTGACATTTTATTCCCAGGTATGCGCCCCCGGAAACAGCAGACGTGGAGATGATTACAAAGAGAACGGCGACGAAAACAAGGATGGTGTCATTGATAAATACATAAACGCCGAACATATATGGCCGCAGAGTTTCTTCGGCAAGCAGCTGCCAATGGTTTCCGACCTGCACCACCTTCAATCTACTTTTGGTACACCGAACAACCGCCGTTCCAATTTCAAATTCGGTTATGTAAGCCAGGCAGATGCCAGATACAGCACTGCCTCAGGAACACGTGGAACCGGAGGAAGATATGAACCATGTGACGCAGTAAAAGGCAATGTTGCACGTTCCGTACTTTACTTTGTTACACGATATTATGACAAGGACATACGCCAGAAAGTGGACTACCGTTCTTTCTGGACAGACAATATAAATATGTTCCTGCAGTGGAACCGGCAGGACCCGCCTGACGCACGTGAAATAGAGCGCAACAACCGTATTGAATTGTTTCAGGGCAACAGAAACCCGTACGTGGATGATTACACACTGGCTGACAGGGTAGGCGCCGAAGTATTCGCCAGTCACTGATTTCTGTGCAACATAAAGAATGAAAAAAGCCGCTTTTCAGCGGCTTTTTTCATTCCTATCCGGTTTTTCATTTCCGTTTTTTATTTAGGTATTCCGTCTGTGAGAACCTCGTGGCCAGCAGCGGTTATCAGAATGTCATCTTCTATGCGGCAGCCACCAGCACTCATCCATTTTGCCAGTTCTTCCCGGTTAAGGAATTTATCATATCTGGCACGGCGCTCCGGGTGATTCAGAAGCGGCTCCACGAAATATATTCCCGGCTCAACGGTCATTACAAAACCCTCGCGCAAAGGCATATCAACACGTATGGAAGCCCCGGCATAAGTATTGTTTTCGCGGCCTTTGATTTTTCCACCTACGTCACGCACACGCAGTCCAAGCATATGCCCTGTTCCATGTGGCAGGAACATTCCCACCGCCCCTGTCTCAACAAGAGCATCTGTCGTACCGTGGAAAATACCAATATGTTTCAGGCCGTCCGCTATAACAGTAGCGGCGGCAATATGCACATCACGCCATTCCACACCCGGGGCGGCCTTCGCTATGGCCGCTTTCTGTGCCTCAAGCACAATATCATAAACAGCCCTGCAACGCGGTTCAAACTTTCCTCCCGCCGCAATTGTGCGCGTGACATCGCATGAATACTCGTGAATCTGCGCACCGGCATCTATCATAACGATTTCCCCATTTTTTACCTCACGCGGTCCTGGAGAAAAATGCAGCACCGAGGCATGTGTTCCTGCGGCCACAATGGTATCAAAGCTCGTTCCATGTGCGCCGTTCCTCAGAAATTCAGCTTCAAGTTCTATCTGAATACGGCGCTCGGTAAGCCCGGCAAAAGCCGTTTCCGGATTTTCAACAAGACTTCTCGCCCTGGCAAAGCCTGATGCCGCAGCTTCAACAGCAAGACGCATAAGAGCAAGCTCCTCAAAATCCTTTGGGCGGCGGCAGTCATCTATGATTTCAGAAATATCATCTGAAATTTCAAATTCACAATTGGCCGGGACACTGCCTGTCACAACCGTTTTCCTGCCGGAATGGGCCGCAAGCCAGTCCCCAAGCTGCTGTATTGGTATTCCTTTAGGCGTTTCTGGTGCACCTTCCCACAAAATCTCATCCTCGTCTACAGGACGCACAAAAGATGTCCAGCCTTCGCCAGGTGCGTATGCCATTACACAGCCACTGCGGCGGAAACCGGAAAGCCAGTAATGCCGTGGGTGAGGCAGAAAAGGATAAGTCTGGTCAAGTCCTCCGGGCGTTCCCACAGGCTCACCTGAAAAAACAAGTACATTAACACCTGCTTTCTCAAGCGCAGCAGCGGATTTCTCCTGTCTGCTCATAATCACATCATTACTGAAAATCATAACGGCCTCCTGAAATGTAAGTATAGTTTACAAAAAAGACAGACGGTACATATCTACGGCTGCAGCTGTCCTGGCAGTTTTTTCTTTTCCCTGTATGGAAAACCAGCCTCGAACTTTTCAAAACCTTCCGGATCCTTCTGACATACGGAATATCCATCCGGGTCTGTGAATGTGCCTTTCACATCTTCAAGATAATCAGGGATTAATTCAAGGCATAGCAGATAATCTGCTTCCGGATCCGCTGCATAGCGTACGCCTTTGTTCTTTGCACGTGTAAAACCGCATCTGCCGTAAAAATTTATATTGCCCTCAAGTATCACAGCGCCATATCCAAGCCCACGCGCCGCCTCAAGCGTGGTATTTATGAGCATTTTTCCAAGGCCTCTTCCTCTGTATTCCGGCGCAACACATACCGGGCCAAGCGTGATGGCAGGAAGTACCCCGCCTTTATCCAGTTTTATTTCAGAACGTGAATACATTATATGCCCGATTATTTTTCCTTCAAGCTCCATTACATAATCAAGTTCCGGAATGAAACCGCTGTCATCACGGAAGCAGTGCAGCACATAATGTTCCATGCAGCCTGGCCGGTAAACATTCCAGAAAGATTCACGCACAAGGTTTTCCACCTCTTCATAATCTGTTTTCTCTTCATGTCGTATAATACATTGATTTTTCATATTTTTATCTGTCTATTATTTAATTATGGTAAGCCTGTGCCGGGACTGCGGCTTATACTTTTTTATGAGCATATATCCTGCAATGCGGTATACATTTTATCCATTACCGTAAGAATTTCCGAATCGCGCAGTGACAGCAGCCTGTTTATGTTTTCCTCAAAATCTGCGGGCAGAAGCCTGCAATTATCTTTGGCGTACCGCACAAGGCGCTTTTCGCCGGGATGCAGCTGTTCATTTACCGCAAAAAGCACATCAAAATAACTTGCAAGAAATGAGGCTGTTCTGTGATTTATGCTTACAATATCTCCCCTTTCCAGCGCCTTTTCAGTCTGTTCATAATAAGAGGCGAAAGGCTTGCCTTTCATAAGCATCATATTCCTTTTTATGATGTTGGCCTTAAGCTCCCCAGGGTATTCCGTGCTTACAGTTTTTTTCATATCCGCAAGCCAGTTATCCGTGTCAGAAAATATCCCGGCATTTCTTAATGTGAATATGAACGCGGTTGTGTATCCGTTTGAAGGATAATGCTTATGACATACATTTTCCACACTGCTTTCAAACCAGCCGGTATTCCAGAACATCATGTCAATCTGCTGGTTTAATTTATCCACGAAAAATTCATCGCCAGGGCCAAAATACTCCCCGCCGGTCTCATATTCTGATGAATATTCCTTTATTATGTTTTCTCTTTGCTGAACGGGAATATCCTTTTCCGTAAATACATATACGTCAATATCTGAAAGACTGTCCGAGGTACTGTTCACGCCGGACCCGCCAATAGCGACAGACCGCACATTAGGCAGCCTACTGAATTTTCCAAGAATAGAGTTTAATATTTTGTCAGTCATATATACAATCAGGCTATAAGAAGAATATTGATTTTAGTATTCTATCGTCATGCTGAATTTATTTCAGCATTTCTGCGGTTTAATGAAGGCCTGAAACAAGGTTCAGGATAACGAAAAAAGTATTTATCTTAATTGCTCATTACAAGCGTTTTCTGCTTTTTTTTGCCGCATGTCTGGATTTTTCTTCTGCCTGTTTGCGTTTTATCATATCATGTATGTATTCAGGATCTAATCCTATATGCTGCATAACCCAATTCCCTTCTTTCAATATGTATGTGGCAATACCATATTTTTTAAAAAGGATAAAAGCCTCTTTGCCGGAAATTTTGTAGTATTCCCGATATTCTTCAATAGTGCTGACCAAAAATCCCACTCTTGGCATTTATAAATCCTCGTCCGGGTAAGACAATTTTCCTGTTTCAAGTTCTTCAACCAGAATTTCTCCTATGGCCCTGCCGCTGAAATACCCTAATTTTAGCGACAGATCATTGATTTTTTCATAAATATCTGAAAAATAAAATTTTTCCAGGGAGCGCAACTTGGACATTCCTGTCCGCATTGATACATATTTTATAATAGGCGATATAAGATTAAATAAACTGAGTGATGATGAAAAGTTTCTGCGGATATAAGGCTTAAATTCTATTTCTGATGTTCCGCTGAATTTAATAAGAGACAAAGCCGCTTCTGTTTTAAAAACTGCGGCATTAAAAAAATCTGTTTTCTTATAAGAAAACAAACAGGGTTTTCTTTTAGTATGCATTTCGCAGGAACATATTCTGTCATTTAGGTTGCGGCAGGGCAATGGGGCAAGTATGACATCATATTCCTCACCATTATAAACACCTTTGCGGCACGCTAATATATGTGTCAGCCAGTCCATATCCGGCTTTGCTATTTTAAGCACTTTCAGGCCTTTCAGCGCCTCTTTGTCAATTTCGTAGACATTTACCACAGGACTGCCGCATTGCATCCTGTGTGTCATTTCCTGAGCATCCCTTTCTGCTATTTTTTTGTTGAAGACATAATAGCATCCCGCCCCGAAATTCAGGAATCTGCTTTTTGGGTTAATCTTCGGACATTTTATAACTTTGTTAGTTCCGCGATATAGTCTCATATCAGGCATTATATAAAAATAGGAAAGGTCTTTTAAAAAGACCTTTCCTAAATCAGGCAGGGGTATTATCCAATCAAATTATCTTATCAGGTTACTTTCAAAATCACATTTACAATTCTAAAATTCCACTTTATCTTCCCCTGATTTTCACTGATAAAATCGTTTACGGCTATTTATATTTAACTTCAATAGAATCTATAGGTTTTACCAAGTCTATCAGTTTCTGAGACTTCAGAGCAATCTGATCATCTTTAAAAGAGCCTAACAATTTTATTTTTGTATCAGGCGGCCAGTTCTGCGCCCATATTAAAACATTCTTTCAGGTCTGCAGGAAACTGTTCTTTTCTGTGCTGTTTTTTCTCAGATTCACTGAACCATGCCATATCATACCGGGAATAATCATTCACCTGCAATGTATCGCATGAGGCATAACTGCGCACTTCACCGTGCAGGGCCAGCTTAAACAGGTTTTCCACATTGTTCATGTAAGGCCGCAAAGTATCTTCGTAATATTTCCGTGGCGCATTCATGGTATAAACAAAACCGGCGTTCACCTTTCCGCTGAAATAGCTGCCAGGGCCATACGGCATTGTGCAGAATACCAGCCTTTCCATAAGAGCACGCAGCTGGGCTGGCGGTTCACCATAATAAATAGGAATACCCATTATAACAGCATCAGCCGCAAGTATACGGTCTATAAGCGGGGAAAGATCATCCTTCCAGGCACAGCCGGGGTGCTTTCCGGTTTTCAGTTTGCATACAAGGCAGCTCCGGCAGCCTGTGAAATCAAGGTCATATAAATCTATATATTCCGTTTCGGCCCCGGCTGATTCCGCGCCCTTAAGAGCTTCTTTCATAAGCTGCGCCGTATTCCAGTTCTTACGGGGGCTTGCGTTTATTATTATGATTTTTTTCATTTCGCTTCTCCTTCTTATTTACAGTATGTCATTTTTTATTATTTTTCCATACACTTTCATCAGAAAGGCTGCGCATTGGGGTTCCAATGGCAGTTCTGATGTCAGGACCGCAGGCCTGCATAAAATCATAGCCCCTGGCACATGGTCAGCCAGCAGTTCCGGCAGCATTAACAGTGTGCATTACAAATCCGCTATACGGAATCCGGGAATTTGTTTACCTGGCAGAGCCCTGCTGATTATCGCGGCGGTAATTTCCATAAGGCCGTTGGCCTGTGCCATAATTTCCTCCGGGTCTTCTGCCTCCTTTACTGCCATACTGCCCGGAGGGACGGTTCTGCCCGCTCCGCTGCCCCTGCATTGCTCCATTCTGCCCAGGCCTCTGTCTCCTTTGCCCATATCCATTCCGGCTCTGTCCCGTATTCTGTCTTTTCTGCTGATACATGGTACTATGTTCCGGTTCTTCTTCATATTCCGGCTCTGTCTGTATGGCTGCATTTTTTGCCGGATTTTCTTTAAGATAAAAACTGGAAACCGGCTTGTATCCTTTGGCTTTCATTAATTTATCCCAGTTTTTCGGAAGTTCCACGGCTATCGTAGCCATTCCTCCGCCGGGAACGGTAAGAACCTTGTTGCGGCTGGCGTCTCCAGTGATTATTATTGCCGTCTTTCCTGCCTGCATGACAGGAACGGTGTCAATCCTATCCTTTCCTGTCCATGCGAGCCACGGCGGTATGGCAGTCTGGGCGGCGTTTTCATCTGCCGCTATCGCGTCAGTGTGATTTTCAAGCGGATAATTCTTTCCTTCAAAGGAACTGCCCGGATTTGCCCAGTAATTTGCATAAGCCCTTTCTTCAAGAGGACGGCGTGCTGTTTTTATAAGTGCTTTTTCCAGTGATTCCTTATCCGTGTATTTTTTTGCCAGATCCTTCGCCACATATTCCGTAATGAGTATTGTCCTGTAAACAAAAGGCGTGCCTCCGCCGAGTGCGAACTGTTCCTTTTCAACCGCATCCCATGCCATAAGCTCCATTATTTTCTGCGGATTTGAACTTGCCGGCGTCAGATTGTTTCCCCAGGAAAGCGAAGATGCCGCAGTAATGGCATTATCATTAAGACTGAAGCCTTTCTGCTGATGATATGTTTTCCAGCCTATGTCCAGTACGGCCTTTTCATCTTCCATAAGACACCATGATGAAAGATAGCCGAATGTTCCCATTCTTGTTTTCTTTACATCATATCCGCCAAGATTTATTAAGGCCAGGTCTATGAAACGCCCTATTTTCTTGTTTTTTGGCGAGGTTATCTCTCCCTGTCCGCTGTCAAAACCCAGCTGACGGGCAGCAGGCCCATTAAGCCATATGAAAGGCGACCACGCATGTGTGCTGGAAAGCGTCTTGCGGAAATTTCCGTCCGCCATTGCCTTGGCGAAAGCGATAAGATAAGGCATGTATTCCGGCGGGCAGCCTGCCATTGCCCCAACTACGGCAACCTGAAAAGCCGTCACATTGCGGTATGCCACAGGCAGCCTGCCTATTACCGAATCCGGCTTATACGGAGTGTATTTGAAAAATTCATCTATTAACTTTTTTGTAGGAGGAACTATAGGCAGGCCGTCTGACCAGCCCTGCTTTTCAAAATACGCATTAACTGCGTCGTATGTGCCTGCGTATGCTATTTTGTCAGACTGTTTAAGTTTTGTCTGATTTTTCTGTTCTGCGGCGGTTATCGGCTTTGTAAGTCCCTGTACAATCTGCGGCCAGAGAACCTCCTTTGTGTTTTTCAGCAGTTCCTCTCTTGTGTGCGATGAGAAAGCTCCGGGATATTCCGCTATTCTCTGAACGGAAACTCCGGCCACCGCGGCAGCGAATTTTGCCTGGTCGGCAAAACCGGGAGCAGTTATCATAACGCTGGGAATACCCATAAGCTCCGCTGTAATACATGACCCTTCTTCTTTTGGTGTGCAGAGGCCGCATCCGCCATTGCCTGAAATTACCGCGTCAACCTTCATTTCCTTAAGGCGGCGCTGAAACTCATCTTTTTCACGTCGGGTGACACCGGGCGCGGGATAAGGCCCGGCAGAGCCTATCTCACTTAGTAGAATGACTTTGGCAGTTGGATAATTTTCCAATATAAGCCGCTTTATTTCAGGGTGCGTTACATTCGCCATAAAGCTGCCGCCGACAACCGCGATTGTCTTGCCGTCAAGAGTTTTGAGCCTTGCCGCCTGTTTTACCGGTTTAACTGATGATTCAGCTACAGGTGAATAGACTTCAAAAGGAGGCTTTTCCTTTTCCGCCTTTGCCGCCTCCTCAACTTCGGGAAGGGGACACAATGTTGTGCCGGGAACAGGCTTCTCTTCTGCCGCAAATACATAATGCGGAGCAATGCAGAAAGCCAATGCAGGAAATAATGACAAAATCAGAATTTTTATGCGTTTTAAATATGGGGTCATATCTAATTAACGCAAAAAACTGCTGTTTTATTGCACAAACAGCGGCAAGTAAGGCTTAAAGAGTGTTTATACGGAAGTTTACCTGACTGATTCAATCCATTTTTTCAGTTCCGCTTCAGTGGCACTGGGGCTTAAAATCCTGCCGCTTATTACATTTGCCGTTTCTGCAACGCTTTTCTTTATATCTTTTGCTGAATTTCCCAAGGGGCTTCCTCCGGAAGTGGCGAAAACTATTATTGTCTTATCTGAAAAATCATGCTTTTCCAGGAATGTATTTACAACAGTAGGAGCTGTTCCCCACCAGATCGGGAAACCGACATAAACCGTGTCATACTGTTTTACAGAAAATTTATCCGCGACTATTTCCGGGCGGGATTTTTTATCCTTCATCTCAACGGAGCTTCTGGAATTTCTGTCCGTCCAGTCCAGATCCGCGTCCGTGTAAGGTTTTAAAGGCTTTATTTCGTAAATATCAGCCTCTGCCGCCTTTGCCAGAGTTTCAGACACCCTTTTTGTGTTCACGGTTGCTGAAAAATATACAACGAGTGTTTTTATTCCTGATTTTTCCGTCTGTTCCGTTTTTGCTTCTCCTTTTGTCTGTTTTACCTTGCTCTTTGCTGCCTTCGGGGCGGCCTGTGCCGCTGCCATGAATATGCCCAATACCGCGAATACTGCCAATGACAGAAATATTTTTGCTGTTTTCATGTTTTCTCCTTATATGTTTTTACCTAACTTATATGCCTGTTCGGGGAATTTTGTATTCTTAACTGAGCCTGCCGTCCATACACCAGAGGCTATTACCCTGCCACAGTCTTCCCAGCCCAGATAGTTTATCAGCGTTTCATAATGAGATAATATTGGCTGCGCCTCTTTTGCCGCGGTATCGGCATAAGTCATAAGTAGTGCCGTCTTCTTGCTGACGTGAATCTGGCCGTTTATGGCATAAAAACGGTCTATTACGGTCTTTATCTGTGCGGACAGGCCGAAATAGTACATCGGGGACGCAAAAACGACGGCATCCGCATCAATTATATTGCTGCGTACCTCGTTGAAGTCATCGTTGAATACGCATGGACCATCCATGCCGCAATGATTGCAGCCTGTGCAGGGATGTACTTTTTTGAATGCGGCATCAAAGCGGAATACCGTATGCCCGGCCTCTTCCGCACCTTTGATAAAATTGTCCGCAAGTATTGCGGAGTTGCCTTTTCTGCGCGGACTACCGGTTATAACCAGTATTTTCATTTTCTTTGTGCTGCCTGATTTCTTCTTTTCAGGCTGAACCTTGTTCTTGTCCGTCTTATTCGGAGTTTTCACCTGTTTGTCAGATGAGGCAAGGCCTGCGGCAGACAATGCCGTTATGGCCGCCATGGCTATTCCGCCTTTGATAAATTCCCGTCTGTCCATAGATTGTCCTTTATTTAAGTTTTGCGTATTCTTCGTCTGAAACAGGCTCCAGCCATTCATTTGAGGTGTTTTCGCCCGCTATCTCAAAAGCGAGGTGTGAGAACCAGCTGTCCAGCGCCGCTCCGTGCCAGTGTTTTACGCCTGCCGGAATATGGATTACATCGCCAGGCTTCATCTCTATGGGTGCTTTGCCCCATTCCTGATAATAACCACGCCCGCCTACTGCCACAAGCATTTGACCGCCGCCTTTTGTTGCGTGGTGTATGTGCCAATTATTGCGGCAGGCAGGTTCAAAAGTTACATTTGCGATTTTTACTTGTTCCGTGGAAACAGGTGCCAAATAACTTTGCCCTTTAAAATATTTAGCATAGGCGTCATTAGGTTTGCCGATAGGGAACATTATCGTTTTTTGATATTTATCTTTTTCGGTTAAGGCAGGTGTTTTATCTTTCCAAATTTCTTTTGCAATCCGGAACGCAGCCCATGCCTTCGGCCAGCCTGCGTAAAACGCAGTATGCGTAATTACCGCCGCAATTTCTGCTTTTGTCACGCCGTGTACTTTTGCATTTTGCAAGTGTGCTTTTAAAGAGGCATCCGTAATTCCCTGTGACATAAGTGCGGTGACGGTTAACAGAGAGCGTGTTTTCAAATCCAAATCTGTATTATTCCAGTTTTCGCCAAATAACACATCATCATTGTAATGGGCAAATTCCGGTGCGAAATTTCCCAGCTGTGTGCGGCCTGCTGTCTGTACGATTTTCTTTGTTGTCATCGGTTTAGTCTCCTGTCGTTTCACTGCGTGAACCGGCATAGCTGCAAAACCTGCTATCACAGCTAATAAAAGTATTTTTCTAATCATGTTTTCTCCTAATTGCTTATCTATGTTTACAAGGGAATATCCGCCTGCTCCCATATCGGTTTCTTCATAATCAGAGGCTCTCTTTGAGTATTTGCTCGATTTCTTTTTTTCCCAATACCTTGTAGCCGCCGTTTAGTATAAAGGTTGCTTCCGCAATGCCGGGAATCATGTCCTCCGTGGCTCCAAGTTCGGATATTTTAAGTGCGACACCCAGTTTTTTCATCCACGCTTCCAAACGTGCAAGGCCTTCTTTCGCTGCTGCCTCATCGGACAAGCCTTTTGTGTCAACGCCCCACACTTCTTTTGCAAAACGCACGAATTTTTTAAGGCCGTGCGGCATAATGTGCCTGTAATACGGCAGGGAAACGGCGGCAAGCGTCATTCCATGAGTGGCATCGGTATATGCTCCTACGGCCTGGCCCAGCATGTGAACCATCCAGTCAGTGGTCTTGCCTTTGGATATCAGGGTGTTTAATGCCCATGTCGCGGTCCACATTATGTTTGAGCGGGCTTCGTAGTCCTCCGGGTTTTCTATGGCAATAAGTGAGGAATGTACCACGGATTTCATAAGGGCTTCGGAAATATAATCGCTTGTATTGTCATCAGTGCCGGAAAAATACTGCTCGCATATATGGTTGAAAATGTCGTAAATGCCAGCCACCATCTGTTTTTTTGGCAGTGAGAACGTGAACACCGGGTTCAGTATGGAGAATTTAGGCATTACATTGTCTCCGAAAACATGGCCTATTTTGAGCTTTTCCTTATGGTTGGAAATAACTGAGCCGGCATTCATTTCAGAACCTGTGCCTGCCATGGTGAGAATGCAGCCAACAGGAACTATTTCGCAGGAAGGCTCTTCAAAGCGTATATAGTATTTCTGCCATGGATCATCATTGCAATGCACTGATACTGAAACCGCCTTGGCATAGTCGCAGCAGGAACCGCCGCCAACGGCAAGAAGCAGGTCGGTTTTGTTTTCCCTTGCAATTTTAACACCCTCGTACACCTTTTCAATGGTCGGGTTGGGCATAACTCCGGCATCTTCAATTATGTTTTTGCCGTTTGCCTTTAATATTGCCACGACCTCGTCATAAATACCGTTTTTCTTTATTGAGCCACCGCCATATATCAGCTGAATATTTTTGCCGTATTTGGGCAGTTCATCATTGAGATATTTAAGCGAATCTTCTCCAAAATATAATTTTGTCGGGTTTGAGTAAGAAAAGTTTCCTAACATTGTTATTCTCCTTAAAATTGTTTAAATATTTTTTTCCATATTGTATGCTGCTTCCAAAATGTCTTTTCTGTTGCTGATTTCTCCGGGGAGATTAACGCCTCCGGCTTCCAGCCAGCCTTTTAATTCAACACCATCAAAGCAGGAAATCCAGCCTTTTATGCCATTGAGCACACATTGCGAAACACCATTTGAAGCATCTGCTGAAGTTGTTATTACATAAATTTCCGAAAAACTGTGCTTTGCCGCATAAAGGGAATTGGCCCTGTCAATAAGCGTTTTCATCTGTCCGGACATTTCATAATAGTAAATCGGCGTAGCCCATACAATTACATCAGAGTTTCTCATTTTTTCAGTTATTTCATTGGCGTCATCGTTAATTATGCATCTGCCGGTTTTCTGGCAGGCAAGACAGCCTTTGCAGAACTGAATATTTTTACCCTTAAGCGACACAAATTCAACATTATGGCCGGCATCGCGCGCGCCACGTTCCATTTCTTTTGCTGCTGTTTCTGAATTAGCCCCTGTCCTGAGGCTTGCTGATATTATAAGAACTTTTTTTGTCATATTATTTCCTTAAAAATTTTTCGTCTGATTCAGGCATTTCAGGTGCCGGGGAATACCTTTCCGCTGTCATTTTGAGATCATATTTTTCCCGCAGCTCCGCTATTGTTTTCATCATAGGGCTTGCGTGATGCGCATCTATGGCAGCCTGATTCTGCCAGCTGTCTATTAAAAGCAGTGTTTCATGGTCTTCAAAGGAAACAAAGTACTCATATTTTATATTGCCTTTCTCTGCCCTTATTTTTGCCACAGTACCGCTTTTTGTCATTTCCTCGGCGAATTTGCGGGCGTTTCCATTTTTGCCTGTATACCGCAGGTTTACAGTTATAGGCTGGTCTGACATGTTTTCCATTTTACTATTTAATCCATTATCTGAATTTACAGAGCATCCCGCGGCCATGAACAATGCCGCCGTAATGCAGACTGCCTTAATGTTCATCGTTTCCTCCAGATTTAACTTGCAATCAGAAATCAGCAGCTATAAATTGCGGGAATTTCCTGTTTTGCTTCTATTAAAATTATAACAGAGAGCACAAGTTATGTCAAATAGAAATAAGTTATAATTAGATATTCTGTTTAGTTATAACTAGGAAACTGTTAAAACAACGAACTGTATAAAAAAGGTATTGATTTTGGTGTTCTATTCATGCTGAATTTATTTCAGCATCTCTGCGGATTAAAGAGGTTCTGAAACAAGTTCAGGACGACGAAGTAATATTTGCGTTATTTATAAATATTCTGTGTCAATGATTCCCTTTAACAGAGTTATTAATAATGCTATTCCTTCTTAAATTCCAGTTTTTCATCACCCTGCAGATGATATGAACTGGAGAAGCGGTATTCAAAAAATAAATCTTCAAGTACCTTATAATATTTGCTGAAAGGATCTGCCCCCAATATCTCTTCATCTGCAGATACAAAGTACATGGTATTTTCATCAAAGAAAAAATTATTGTCTAACAACATTCGCACAAAATATGGTTCTCTTAAGTTATTGTATATAGCAGAAAACAGACTTATGCTTTTTGCTCCATACTGTATCAGCAGTTTCGTTAAATTCACATAAGCAATGTCAGCTTCATTAACTGGCCCTTGTGCAGGCTCCCAGCTGTCTTCTACATTACAATTATCACAATCTTCTTCATCTTCCACTTTATAATGCCAGTCTAAAAGAAATTCATCAAAAATAGTTGTAAAGTCTTCAAAATCTGTTATTGCATTGGGATTTGCTCCTTCTTCCAGCAACTGTCTGATTTCTTCTATGCTTGTTTTGGGACTCATTAGTTTTGTGCTTAATTCTATGTCTTTCTTTGTGCATTTAACATATCCAAGATATTTGTCCATAATGTCTGTTTTAATTTTAGGGGCATCAATGTTTTCATCCAAGTCCATTATCATGCAATAAAAAGCATATATGAGTTCTTTTTTGTTTATTAATGCATCTAAGAGTATTTCTGTCTTAGCGTCTTGTGTCTTTTTTTCAATAAGATAAACTTTTTTCGCCTCCGTGTCCCATATATGTTCCGCCCATTTGCAGCCGGCAATAGTGAATCTGACAAGGCCTCCGCCTTCCTCTTTGCATTTCATTTTCTGACTGAAGCGGCCTGTGCTGGCCAGACAGCTGATTTCTGCTTTCCCCAGGCACAGGTTTTCAAGAAAGTTTATAAGGTTTTTGAGCGGTTCTTTGGCATTAATAAGCGAGAACCATGCGGTTTGTTCCGCAGTTTGGAACTTGAAATTAAAAATATTATCCTCTGCCTTGTCCGCAATGCTTATGCGTATGAACGGTGTTTTTTCCAAAATATTATCTTTCATGCTTATCCCCTTTTTCATATTTTAATTTTAGCATTTTATAAGTTTATCTCTTTCCTTATGCTACCGCAATTTTTGAATAGCACTACACTGCATGCAGGCGAATAGCTTCGTGCCTTACGCTACAGCAGGATTTTACTGTATTATGAGAAACAAAAACTAGCCGAAATTATAGTGTCCAAAACTTATACTTGTGGACACTATATCTATAAAAAAACGACCCAATTTTGTTATTCCTATTTTAATTCAATAATTTTGGTAGCTATTTCATTAGAAAAGGCTTCATCATGTTCAACAAATATCATCGTTAAATTACATTTCTTAATCAAGTTCTCTATTTGCATTCTGCTAAAGATATCTATATAGTTTAGTGGTTCATCCCAAATATACAGATTAGCTTGTTCACAAATACTTTTAGCAAGTAATATTTTTTTCTTTTGACCTTCACTATAACTATCAATATCTTTTTCAAATTGTTCTCTTTCAAAATCCATTTTTCTTAATACACTTTTAAATAAAACTTCATCAATTTTATTATCTATTATAAAATCTTTTAATTTTCCACTAAGATGTGATGTTTCTTGAGACACATATGATATTTTTAAACCACTCTGTATATATAAATCCCCTTGGTAATTAATATTATTTCCTATCATTAATTTAATAATACTGGATTTACCGCTACCGTTTTTCCCTTTAAGTTGTAATCTATCACCATCATCTAAATCAAAATTTATATTAGAAACGGCAGTATTATTGTCATAACTAATTGTTATATTATGTGCTTCTATTAAATGACCACTTCTGTTTTCTAATGGCTTTATTTTTAAATCCTCTACAACTTCTAGATTTTTTAATAATTTGGATTTTTCTTCTATTGCTTTTTCTTTACGATTTTGAGCCGCAATTGATCTTTTCATCATTTTAGCAGCTTTATGTCCGATATAGCCCTTATCAACGAATATATCTCTTGGAGCATGATTTTTTGATTTTTCAACTTTATCAGACCAATTAGCTGTCTTTCTGGCAGACTCCGCCAATCTAGATATTTCTTTTTTTAATTTTTTATTTTCGTTTATTTCATAATTGTCTTGTCTGGTTTTATTTTCATACCAAGATGAAAAATTACCTTTTTCAATCTTAATATCATTTCTGTTAATAGCTAAAATATGATCGACACAATTATCTAAAAATATTTTATCATGTGATACCAAAATAAAACCTTTTTTCTTATTTAAATAATTTGAAACAGCTTTTCTTGCTTCTATATCTAAATGATTGGTTGGTTCATCAATTAAAAGGAAATGATTTTCTTTTAAAAACAGTATTGCAAGTAATACCTTAGTTTGTTCTCCCTTGCTTAAGGTGTCAAATGGTCTATTAAGTATATCCTCATTCATATCTAATAGAGATACTTCTCTTTCAAATTTCCATTGTTCATAATTGTTATAATATTTTTCAGCTATTTCATAAGAGTTTAATTTCTTGTTTGGCACTTCAAAAGGAAAATAATCAAAAGTAACATCAGCTACTATTGAGCCACTATATTCATATTTTCCTAATAATAGATTTAAGAAAGTAGTTTTACCTTTTCCATTTCTTCCGACAAAACCTAGTTTCCAATTTGTATCAATAATGAATGAGACGTCTTCAAAAATATTTACTGGATTATTATCATAGTTAAAGGTTAAATTAGATACTTTAATCATTGACATAAACACCACCACCTAGTTAAATTATATCAACAAAAAGACCAGGTTGTGTGGATTTACCTATTTATGAAATCGCTATATTAAATAAAGTTATTGATATAGAATTTTTAGGGAATTATATATAATACTATTCCATTATAGTAAAAGTAAAAAAGGTTCTGCTTTACTGACAGAGCCTTTTTTAATCTCTTTAATGCTGTGTTAATAGTTTTAGTTAATAGAGCACTCAATAAAATCATGTAATAAAATCATTTAAAAAAATAACCTATGAGGTTAATAAATTACTTGACATTTGTACGAACATGTGTTATAATATATACATAGGCGGCAAAAATGCAGATTGAGTATAATAACGGGAAAATAGAAAAGTTGTGCAAAGATTTCGGCGTCGCTTTAAAAAAACTTGGTCAGAGAAACGCAGAGCTTTTGGCTCAACGTCTTAAAGAGATACGAAGAGCGGAATCTGCCGTATTTATGGTAGCAAAGAGAATAGGCCGTTGCCATGAGCTGAAAGGAGACAGAAAAGGACAGTATGCCGTTGACCTTGTACATCCTCGTAGACTTGTTTTTACAACGGTCATAAAAGATAATGTTATTGCTGTTATAATTGAAGTAGTGGATTATCATTAAAGGAGGTTTATATGATTTATTGGGGAACAAAAACGGTAGCTGTTCCGACAGGAGAAACTATAAAGGAACAGCTTGAAATGAAAGGCATAAGCCAAAAAGATTTTGCTTATAGAATGGGAATGTCAAAAAAACATATATGCAAATTAATTGCAGGAGATGTAATACTTACGCCTGAAACCGCTTTAAAATTAGAAGAAGTGTTAAACATAGACGCTAAATTCTGGCTTGGACTTGAAGCGGATTATCGTGAGGATTTGGCTCGTGCAAAAGCAGAAAATGAATTGTCAAAATCTGAGGAAATTGAGTATTTAAAAAAAATACCTTATGTTGAAATGGCAAGATGTGGATGGTTGCCTAAAAACGAGAAAAATGAGGAGACAATTTTACATCTGCGTAAATTTTTCAGTGTTGTAAAACTAACCCTTGTTGAAGGAATGATGCCTGCCGCCGCATATAGCAGTTTTGATGGGAATAAAAAAGATACAGATTACCCTCTTATGTGTTGGATAGGCATGGCACAAAGGCTTTCATGGGAAATTCAGACAGATAAAATACATATTGCCGGAATAAAAAAGATATTGCCACAATTAAAAGAAATGACAAAGGAAACCCCCTCTGTATTTTTGCCCAAACTAAAAGAACTTTTAGCAAAATGCGGAATTGCTTTTGTCATGGCAGACCATTTGAAAGGATTGGCCATAAAGGGAGCAGCCTTTTATAATGGCGGAAAAATAGTGCTTGGGCTTACAATGAATTGCAAGGACAATAATGAATTTTGGCTTAATTTCTTTCATGAGCTGGCCCATATAATGCTGGGCCACATAAAGCAAAACGGCACTACAAAGGAAGATGAGGAGGCAGTTGAAGTCTGGGTGAAGGAGCATTTAACAGTTTCTAAAAAATATTCCGCATTTATTGCAAAAAAAGATTTTAGCGAGAATGCTATAATAAAATTTGCTGAAAAATGTGGTATATCTGCCGGAATAGTGGCAGGACTGTTACAAAGGGAAGGTCTTATTAAATACAGTGAAAGAAATAGCCTGAAACTAAAATACAAGTTTCCAAAAATTGTCTATCCGGCAATATCATAATGAAAATCTGCTATATTGCAGATTAGCCCTATTGAACAGCCTAAAAGGCGTTTAATGGGGCTTTTTTATTTCTTATATATGACATTATGCTGTCATTACCATATAATATCTATAAAAGTGAATGTTTCATTTATTATTTTTAGAAAAATTTTTTCAATAATCAGAATGTGATTAAAATGTCCTTAGTATAATATCAGTATAGGCGGTTAATTTAAATTAAAAGGAAGGCAAATACAAAAATGCAATATTACAAGCAGGGTGACATTTATAAGACAGACAGCCATTATACAGATAATGATTTCAAAAACTTCTTTGCCAAGTATGCGAGAGGTGCAAACTATAACAGAATACAGCAACATCTGAATGATGATTGTATTTGTTTTATAACGGCTTATTTGCCATTTTACGACCCAGAAGATAAACAAAAGAATATGGCAATCTGCAAACAGGAAAATGAAAAATTAGAAAGAGAAATAGCAAACAGATTGAAATATTCTTTTATAAAGGTAAAGGGCCATTACACATATACTGTACATAATGAAGAGACAAATACAGATGAAAGATTTCCTTTTGATGAGGAATCTTTTATGGTAATTTCTAACACATTTAGGGAAGCAAAGAAAAAAGGAAATGAAAGTTTAATGATAAAGGAGGGCAATGAGTTTAAGGAAAAAATGATAAAACTAAGAGATATGTTTAAACAGGAGTCTATTCTGATAAGATACTATAAAGGCAATGGTGAATTTACTACTGAAATGAGATACTCTGCCGAAGCAAAGGCCGCTGGACGCAATGATTTTATTTTAAGCAATAAAATGACAGAACAAGAAATAAAGGACTATTGGACTACACATAAGCATACCCGTTTTATTCTTAAAGATGGAACAGATGATTCACAGATAAAACTTGCTTCATTGGAATTTGATTGTACTTTTGAGCGCTGGTATCCAATTTTTACAATGACAAGAGGTTACAACATTGCAAAATATTATGGAAAATAGAAAAAAGTAAAAAATAAAATGTATAAAATCAGCCATAGCGTTTTATAAGACTATGGCTGTTTTTATATATCATAGTTTAATGTTGTAAAATTTAGATAGTATAAGCATTTATAAATTCTGTTTGGATTTCCCCATACTGTATCATTTAAACTTAATGGAATTTATATATGTGGAGAAAAGATAATGACTAATGTTTTCTTAGTGGCAAAAGAGTTTTGCAGAAATATGGGCTGGAATCTAAAGCATCTGGATTTGCAGAATGTCTTATATATTGCACAGGTTTTTTCTCTTGGAGAGCGTGGAAAAAAACTGTTTCCTGATAAAATTTATGCCTGGAGCCATGGCCCTATTGTACCTAAGATATATTATTACCTACTTCCGCTTGACGAAAGAATAAAACTATGTGAATCTGATTTTCCAAACTCAATACTTCCCATAAACAGAGAAGACAAGTTATTTATAAAGGATATTTCCAGTGATTTGAAAGGGTCATCTGAAGTTAAACTTATGACATTGGCAACAATGGATGGGGGAGCATGGGAAAGCAACTGTGTTCCTGGTCGCAGGGACAGTATAATATCTGAAAATGATATGCTTTCAGAATATGAAATGCTATGGAAAGATGACAATTAAATTATGACAACAAAACTGAAACAATTTGGCACATTTCCGGCAAGAAAAGAACTGTCAGAAAAACATATTAACAGTTTTAAGAAAAAAATAAAAACCGAAAGGGAAATTCTGTCAGAAGAAGCAGGACACAGGGCAACACTGTCATGGATATTAATTACAATATCTATTTTATGGCTGGGATTTACAGGTATTATAATATGGCAGTATGGGCGTGGCTATTTACAATATGATTCTGCAACGTCTGTATCTTTTATCTTAGGCTCACTGGCAGAAGTTTTTGCCTTATGGAAAATATCACTGTCTTATTTCTTTAGTGTAAAATAATATCATATTACCATTTTTCATAGAGGGAATAAATGACCTTTGACGAGTTTAATCTGGAATTATATGTGTATTTTGTAAATGCCATAAAAAGAAGCATTATACTTATTGGCGACCCTGATTTGACGAATGATAAAATGAAGATATGGACTAAATATATATGGGATTTAATCTTAATTATCCTAATAATAAGGAAAAAATCAAAAATATTGTTAAATATATGATTGGCATTATATCAGTAGTTAAAAAACAGGTTAATAAGAATGATTTAAAAAATCTACATCTGGAAAAGATTTTTTATTGAAAACATTTTGGGGAAATAAAATGTTTAACTGCCTATATAGAATAAAGAAACAAACATATAAAGATTTAGTAGAAGCAACTAAGAACACAATACATTTTTTGGGGACATAAAGATGAAATAAGAAAAACCATTAAATTTTTAACTGATATTGTACATGATATAAGAAAACAGGAAAATTTATATTAACTTATAAGGGGTAGTATTATATATAATTCCCTATTTTAAGAGAATCTAAACAAGAACTCTTTTAGGCATTTTAAAAACATTTGTAAGCATGAAATCAAGCAAAGACTGAATTTTATGCTTTCTGTTTCCTCTTGAGAAATTTACAAAGTTATGGTATACAAGGTAATTGTCTATATACTTTGTAGCAACGCCATTGAAAATACGGTTTATAAGGGTTTTAAACTGTTTATGATAATTATTTATCAACTGTATGTTAAAAACGCCGTTTGAGTGTTTATTCCTTGCTATACGGATATGATTTAATTTCATTCCATAGGATATTTTACTGTACCCTTTATAACTGTCTGTAACAAATACAGAACCTTCCTCTATTCTGTCTTTTATTATATTGTCTATATCAGTCCATTTAGGCTTTCCCAAATTGGAATATCCTGATATGGAACAGCCGTTATGATTTACAGAACAGGATATACAGGCTTTTTCCCTTGATAGGCTCTATATAATAAAAGTATTGATTTTAGTATTCTCCCGTCATGCTGAATTTATTTCAGCATCTCTGCGGCTTAATGAGGTCCTGAAACAAGTTCAGGACGACTAAGTAATATTTGCATTCTTTATACCTACATTGTATCAATACTTTCCTTTAATAGAGCCTTTCTTTAAATATAAAATGTAATAAAGATTTTATGATTATGACACTTAAAACATACCTAAGAAATTTCCTGTTTTTTATTATATCGGCTGCTGCCCTCTGTTCCTGCGGAGGCGGACAGCCCGGCACAGATTCCCCTGTAAGAATATCCGCATACCGGGCGCAGCCTTCCGCAGAGGCCGCCGCGCTTAATTACAGCGGAGTGATAGAAGCGGGGCATACAGTAAATTTAAGTTTCCTTACAGTCGGCACTGTGCGGCAAGTTTATGTCCGTGAGGGCGACAAGGTGAAAAAAGGACAGCTTCTTGCCGAGCTTGACACGACAACAGCCGAAAAAACCTTTCAGATTGCAAAGGACAAGCATGACCAGGCCGAAGACGGCTACAACAGGGCAAAGCCCATGTATGACCACGGCAACCTTGCGGAAATAAAGATGGTGGAAATACAGACCGCGCGCAGCCAGGCAAGGCTGGCAACTGAAATAGCGCAGAAACACGTTAATGACTGCTATATGTACGCGCCCGATGACGGATACATAAGCCGCCGCATGATAGAGCCCGGAGGCAATGCCGCAGCAGGCATGCCCGCATTTACTTTCATTTCCATAGACAAGGCCCAGGCTTCTGTGTCAGTGCCGGAAAAAGAAATAATCCGCATTAAAAAAGGCATGAGGGCTATTGTAAAAATGCAGGACGGAAAGGAGTACAAGGCAAGAACGGCAGACATATCCCTGTCGGCAAATCCCCTTTCCCGCACATATACTGTAAGAGCCATGATTGACAGCCGGAATCCTGGCCTTTTGCCGGGGATGTTATGCGAGGTTTCCATATATGCCGGCAATTCTGCCCCTAAGATAACCGTGCCTACTTCCGCTCTTTCCATAGACACAGCGGGGAATGAGTTTGTTTATGCCATTGACGAACAGACAATGCTGGCGCACAAAAAAACTGTCAGGACTTCTGGCTTTGCCAAAGACGGAATAATAATAGAAAGCGGCCTGGCAGGCAATGAACTTATAGCAGCTGAAGGCTCATACAAGCTGGACGAGGGAATGAAGGTTGAATTAGCAGCTGGCAATGAAAAATGAGCAGTTTCAGAAAAAAACTGAAAAAATGTTGTCCTAAATGATAATTGAAAATACAAGACGGGTTTTATGAAAAAGACTTTTGCTGAACTGGCTTTAAAATATATTCAGATACCTGCGATTATAGCGGCGTTCCTTTGCGTCGCAGGGCTGTATTCTCTTTTTACAATGCCAAGGCAGGAATTTCCGGAATTCAAGATAAGGCAGGGCATAGTCGTAGGCGTGTTCCCTGGTGCCTCCTCCGAACTGGTTGACCAGCAGCTCGCCCGGCCATTGCAGCGTTATCTTTTCCAGTACAAGGAAATTGACAAAAGAAAGACATATTCAATTTCAAAAGAGAACCTATGCGTTGTCTTTGTAGAATTACATGAGGAAGTAAAGGAGACGGATCAGACCTGGGCAAGGCTAAGGCTAGGCCTGAAGGAATTTAAGACGATCCTGCCGAATCAGGTAGTCATGCTGTTGGGCAATAATGACTTTGGTGAAGCCTCCGCAGTGCTTTTCGGAGTGTCCTCTTCAAAACGTTCATACCGCGAGCTGGAAACTCAGATGAATAGGTTTGAGGACATGATAAGGCAGTATCCCGCCGTAGCGAACATAAAGCAGTTTGGCCTTAAAAAGGAACAGATAACAATTTACGCCGATTCAAAACGCCTATCATATTACGGCATAAACCCATCCATAATTGCCGCCGCTCTCAACCTTGAATCAGCCGTGGGGTACGGCGGACATGTCATAGACGGCAAAATGGAAATACCAATACGTCTGCCGCAGCAGTTCCGCAACGAGGCGGATGTGGCAAACCAGATTATTTACACCTCCCCGAAAGGAGACATCGTAAGAATAAAGGACATCGCCGAAGTAAGGCGTGAATACGACACGGAATCCTCTTACGTCCAGGTGAATGGAAAAAATGCCCTCGTGCTTTCCATAGAAATGCTCAACGGCAACAATATTGTGGAATTTGGCAAAAAAACAGACGAAATCATCAAAAAGCTGAAAGAGAAAATGCCGGAAGACATAGACATAGTGAAAATTGCGGATATGCCTTCCGTGGTAAAAGATTCTGTCGGGCATTTTTTCCAGGATTTCGCAATGGCGATAATTTCCGTCATACTGGTGATAATGATATTCCTGCCGAAGAGAGCCGCAGCCGTGGCCGCGCTTACAATACCTATTTCGATTCTTATGTCAATGGCATTGCTTGAACTGTGCGGAGTGCAGCTCAATACCGTGTCCCTGGCCGCACTGGTAATGGTCCTAGGCATGATTGTAGACAATTCCATAGTGGTCATAGACAATCATATAGAAAAGCTGGACGAGGGAATCCCCCTCTGGCAGGCCGCCTGGAGCAGTGCCAGCGAGCTTGCCATTCCTGTATTCACAGCAACTCTTGCAATCGTATGCACATTTGCCACTATGCCCATATTTATGAACGGTATTTACAAGGAATTCTGCATGCCTGTGCCTATCACCGTGGCAATAACGCTGTTCATATCCCTTGTTGTCGCTGTGCTTATTGTGCCTGGGCTTCAGTATAATTTCATAAAGAAAGGCGTAAAAAGGAATGGCGCAGATAAAAAACAAGGCAGCTCAATGCTTGAAACACTGCAAGGCACTTATGACCGATGGCTTGAAAGGACTATGAAAAAGCCGGGAAAGGCCATTTTCATATCCGTAATCTGCATAATAGCAGGAATGGCGCTTCTTTTCATGCTGCCGAGGCAGCTTTTCCCGAAACTGGAAAGGAATCAGTTCGCCATTGAAATATATTTTTCAGAAGGAACATCTTTAAGCGAAAATGAAAGAATAACAAAAGAGATGTCGGAAATACTGCGGCAGGACAAAAGGGTAAAAAATGCCGTTTCTTTCATAGGCACAAGCTCGCCAAGATTCCACAGCCTTTATGCGCCGCAGATACCCGCAAACAACTATTCCCAGCTTATAATAAACACGGATTCTTATGCCAGCGCAAAAGAAATCCTGAAAGAGTACGGCCCAAAATACAAGGATCTTTATCCAAACGCCCATATAAAATGGAAGGAGCTGGACTTCCTGCCTGTTGAAGCCCCGATAGAGGTACGCATTTCCGGATATGACATTCCGTCCGTGAAGGAATTTGCGGCAAAGGTTTCAGCCATAATGAGGGAAGAAAGGAGCCTTGCATGGGTGAGGGACAATTACCGCAATCCTCTTCTTGCGGCAGAGCTTGACATAGACCGCGAAGCCGCTGACAGGCTAGGAATTACAAGCAGCATGTTGGCACTTTCCGTGGCATTGAACAGGAACGGAATGCCGCTTGCTACAATATTTGACGGCGAATATGCCCGCCCGGTAATACTCAAATATGCGGATACCAAGGATGCCGGAGCGGAGGCTCTGTCGGATCAGCATATTTACGCTCCGCTGGCCTCGTCGCCAGTAATGCTGCGGCAGACTGCGAAAATAAGGCCGTCCTATTCCAGCGGGCAGGTGATACGCCGCAATGGCAGGCATACGATAACCGTAATGGCAGACATGGAATTCGGACATCTGGCCGAGCCGGCATTCCGCCGCATCAGCAAAAAGGTGAACGCCCTCCCGCGTCCCGCCGGAATAGACATTGAATATGGCGGCGAACAGGAAAAGACCATAGAGACATATATTCCGTTTACAAAATCACTTATCGCAAGCGTTCTGCTGATATTCATAATACTGCTTTTCCAGTTCAGAAAGGTACGTCCTGCCCTTATAGTGATGGCAACAATGCCACTTAGCCTTATAGGCGGATCAGCAGGCCTTGCCATGCTGGGCTATCCTTTCGGCATGACATCGTTCATCGGCTTTATAGGGCTGTTCGGCATAGTCGTAAGGAACGGAGTAATAATGATAAGCTATGCCCAGGAGCTTGAAGCAAAGGGAATGTCATTAAAGGAAGCGTCCATAGCGGCAGGAAAGCGCAGAATGAGGCCAATCTTTCTTACCGCAAGTGCCGCCGCCGTCGGCGTAATACCGCTGATAACCTCCGGATCATCATTATGGGGGCCGCTTGGGACGGTGATATGCTTCGGCCTGGTCAGTGCGACAGTGCTTACGCTCTACGTTCTGCCAGCGGCGTATTGGAGGTTTGCAAAATAGATTTGGGAAACATGAAAAAAGTGCCTTTTTATGTATTTATGAGATCGGGTAAAATCATGATTTTGCAAAATTTTCAAACAATTATGACAAAAAGAGAGTCGGCAAGGTCCTGAAAACAGGTTAAGTACGACGCTTTTTTCAAGATGAAATTGAAACTGATATTTTTCACCTTGTCAGGAATGAAACATAACGATATAATTGGTATCTCAATAAAAATGAAAAGAACATTTGTATTTTTACAGAATATAATGCTAGCGGCTACGGCTGTTTCAACGGTTTTCATTGTCCCCACGGCTTATGCCGAAGACAACGCTATCAGCGAGATCCCGGCTACACAGATAGAGATTACGGAATCTAATGCGGCCATTCAGGCAGTGCCTACCGAGACAGATTCCAAAAATGCCATTCCTGCCCTGACATTGGAGGAATACCGCAAAAACGCAGTTGCAAACAATCACGAGGCACAGGAAATGCGCTATCTGTACCTTGCGGCAAAGGAAACCAGGAAAATGGCCTTCACAAAATATTTTCCGCAGGCATTCATGGCCGGAGTGTTCGGAAACACAAATATCATGCCAGGAACTTTGGATATATCCTTGCAGGGATATAAACTGAGCAGTTTTTTTGAAAATGACCATAACGGAGGAATAGGAGCGCTTGCAACAGTCGTGCAGCCGCTGTACATGGGCAGAAGAATTGTAAACGGCAACAAGCTGGCCAAAATAGGGGAGGATGCCGCATATCAGCAGCTTAAAATGAAGGAAAATGAGGTTTCTCTTGAATCAGAAAAGAAATTCCGTCTGGTTCAGCTGCTTGAAAGAAAAATGGGAACCGTAATTGCCTTTGAAAAGCTGCTTGACTCACTGGATTCAATGGTGTCGCAGGCTTTGCAAAACGGATTATGCTCCAAGACCGATTATCTTAGGGTTCAGCTCAAAAAGAAAGAGGTTTCCGTAAGAAAGGAGCAGCTTAGGAAGTTGACCGCTATAGCAAAACGGGAAATGAAAGTATATGCGGGAATAAGCCCCGAAGATGATTTTGCATTGTCATACAATGATGAGATGCCTGAGAAGCCGGATTATTCCATTGCTGCGCTTAAGGAAAGCGTGCCTGAAAGGCCTGAGTACAAGCTGCTTGTCATGAATGTGCAGGCTTCCGGACTGATGAAAAAAATGAAAAAGGGCGAATATATGCCTCAACTTATAGCCGGCGCGGCAATATACCGCTTTGACAATTTTACAGAAAATGACTTTTCCAAAAGGGCAGGATATTACAATGATTCTATCGTTTATGCGGCAATGGCAGTGCCTTTGAGCGGATGGTGGGAGGCTTCCCATACGGTAAAGGAGCTTAAATACAAGGAAGATGCCGCAAAAAAGAAACTCTCCGACCTTGACAAGTATCTTCTGCTTGATTTGGAAAACAAGCTGACCTCACTGGAAACAGCTTATGACGAGTTTCATATGGCGGAAATAGGCCTTGAAATGGCACAGGCAAACCGTGCTGAGAAGGAAGACGGATACAACAACGGCACTGTAACCATGGCAGATTATCTGCAAGCCTTGGCAGAAGAACATAATGAATCAGATAATTTAGAGGAAGCCCGGAACAAGTATTTCCAGGCCAGGACAGATTTCCTTAACGCGGCAGGCAGATGAAAAAAGGCAAATGGGAGCCGCCTTCAAAACCGCATTGGTCTAACCCCCGAAAATAGTACCATATAGAACGTTAGGTTTCCGGACCTGGCATGGAGGATACCGGAAATGAGAAAAAGATTCACGGAAGAACAGATAGTAAAAATATTGCAGGAACACGCTGAAGACAAAACAGTCGGGGAAGTGTGCCGTAATAATGGAATATCCGAAAACACGCTTTACATATGGAAACGCAGATACGGCGGCATGCAGGTAAGCGATGTCATAAAACTTAAAACATTACAGTCTGAAAACGAAAGATTAAAGAGGCTTGTTGCAGAGCTTTCGCTCGAAAACATGGTCCA